>ERZ827524.381-NODE-381-length-59487-cov-8.675225_pt1 | contig 59487 bp, 62 predicted proteins | sample MGYA00519702_ERZ827524 | MGnify/ENA primary metagenome ERZ827524 (study PRJEB31778, sample SAMEA3449341) | human gut metagenome | biome: human gut; feature: human-associated habitat; material: faeces | place: United Kingdom | collected 2010/2012 ...
GCAAGGAAATCTGCCTGAACGAGCAGGAATTGAGCGTAGTTCGCCACAAGATGAATCAACTCGGCACCCGCAACTTCGGCGCGTATGCCCGGAAAATGCTGATTGACGGGTACATCATCAAGGTCGATTACACCGAGCAGAAAAAGTTAGCTGCCGCTGTCAGCAGGATTGCCACAAACATCAACCACGTCTGCCGCCGCATCAACAGCACCGGGCATTTCTACGATGCCGACGTTGCCGAGCTGAAAGAACGGATGGCTGACGTATGGGAGCTGCTGAAAGTACAGCAGAGAAACGAATTGTAATTCGGGAAAGGAGTACAGATATGCCGCGCATGAGCAAATCAAAAAAGCTGGATTGGTCGTTCTTCCTGAATGACCGGGGACGCAAGGCGTACAACACGCTCTGCCGTCGCTGCGTCCACGACTGCAAGCAGAGTTTCCGGGCGGTTGTCGTTATTTGTCCGCATTATCAGTCAAAGAGGGCAAAAAAGGGTGGTACATCTGCGTACTCCCCTCGCGGACCTGACAGAAAACCGCCATAGCAGCCGTATCACACCAGACCAGATAGGATGTGATGAAAAATCTATTTGAAACTGAACACCGCATTGCCGCCGTTCATTCCCTTGCCGCGCTTCATGCTGGCGGGCGAATATTCCATCAACGCCAAGCTGCTATATGGGCTGCTGCTTAACCGCACTACGCTTTCCCAGAAAAGCGGCTGGGTGTCCGAGGATGGGAATGTGTATGTGATCTATACGATCAAGCAGATGGCAAACGATCTTGACCGGAGTGAGCGGACGGTCAAGACCGCCCTGCGGGAGCTGGAAAATGCCGGAATGATCACCCGCGTCCGTCAGGGATGGAATCAGGCGAACCGCATCTTTCTGCAAATCCCGGACAGGGTGCAGGTTTCTTCCCGTCCAGCGGGCAATACCTGCCCAATGGATGTGCAGGATCCTTCCCCTTGCATGGGGCAGAATTTGCCCCCTAATAAGAATGATAAGAAAGAGAACAACAGAACTCATAACAAGGAGAGTGAAGCCCTCCGCCGTTTTGGAGAATTTCAAAATGTTTTTCTTTCTGACGGACAGCTTGCCGCGCTGAAAGCGGACTATCCGGGACGATATGAGGAATACATCAGCCGCCTGTCGGTCTATATGGCGTCCAATGACAGGCACTACGCCAATCACTATGCCACCATCAAGAAGTGGCTGGACGAGGACAGCAAGGGCAGGAGCGCGAAAAACTACACCTACGACGATAACGAGGGAGAGTGTCTATGAATCCGATTTTTACGAAAATGGTTGATGCCGTTGAAGCGGCTAATGCCGCACCTGACGATTATATCAATCCTGCCGATGGGCTGAAATACTGCGGCAAGTGCCGCACGCCGAAAGAAGCATTATACCCCACAGACCTTCAGGCACAGGGCTTTACCAAGCACCCGGTTATGTGCAAATGCGCTGCCGAACGCCGCGAACGGAAAGAAGCAAAGCGCCGGGAATACGAGAGAATGTCCTGCATGACAATGCTCCGCAGTGAAGCGTTCCGTGATATGCCCGCCGCTGACTGGCGGTTTGAGTCAGCCGCAGTTACAACGCCCCAACTTGCAAAGGCGAGAGGCTACGCGCAGAACTGGGACGAGTTCAAAAAAGCGGGGATCGGGCTGCTCCTGTTCGGGAATGTTGGCACAGGAAAGTCCTATGCCGCTGGCTGTATTGCCAACGCTCTGATTGACCGTCTGGAGTCTGTCCTCTTTGTGGGAATGTCCGATGTGGTCAACCGGATGCAAGGCAATTTCGGCGCAGACCGCGACCATTACATGCAATCACTTATGTGCCCCGACCTCCTTGTTCTGGACGATTTGGGGGCAGAGCGCAACACCAGCTTCAGCAAGGAGTGCGTATTCGATGTGGTTGACAAGCGGCTGCTGACAGGCAAGCCCATGATCGTTACCACGAATATCCAGCTTTCCGTTATGATGCAAGCTGCCGATCTGGATGACCGCCGCATTTTTGACCGCATCTTGGAAGTCTGCGTCCCGATCCGCTTCGACGGGGAGAACTTCCGCAAAGGCAATGCCAGGGCGAATATCAAAAAAGCCGCAGAAATGCTGAATGGGTAAGCTGTTGCAGCAGCTTACCCACCCATGAGACAGGAATATTATTCAACCGGCTTTCCTGTTTCTTCTGAAATAAAACGACCCTCAAACCGACAGCCGATAGCCGCCGCTATTTCCTGCAACTCGCTTTCCCTGAAATTGTCACGGCGCATTTTGCCGCTGATATTTTGGGTTGTGCAGCCAAGCTGCCTTGAAAGCTGACTGACAGTTACGCCTTGCTTCTTCATAGCAGCCCGGATAACCTGAGCCATACTCATTGACTTCACCTCCGGGGATTTTCAAAGTAATTATACATGAGAGCAAGCAGAAATGTCAATTCAGGAGTTACCGGAGAATCGCTCCGGAGCTATTGACCCAAGACTGGAAATAGCATATAATAGTAATTGCTGAGTTACCGTTGAAAGTGCGGCACTTCATTCGGCTGACGAACATAATGTCAAATGGAGTGATTATATGGTAGAAAACGAAAACTACAAGAGCTACACTGCAAACAATGGAACTGAGCTTCGCTTTCCCAAGGAGAGCGTGATTCAGATGACAGCAGAGCAGAGAGACTGCTACCAGAACTTTATCAATGTTCTGGCACAAATCCTGATTAAATATGCTGCCGCAGAAAAGGAAAATCAGAAAATCTGAGCAGAGTATTCCGGGCGGTCGATGACCGCCCGGATCTGCAATAGGAGGAAATATGTATAATACGAAAGAGGGCAAATCGTGTGTTATCTATATCCGCGTCAGCAGTGAGCGTCAGGTAAAGGGGTATAGTCTGGACGGGCAGAAACACTATCTGGCTGAATGCGCCGAGCGTCGGGGTATGACCGTTCTTGATATCTACGTTGAAGAAGGCAAAAGCGGCAAGAGCATCGAGGGACGGACTGAGTTCCAGCGGATGCTGGATGACATTCAGAGCGGAAAAGTGCATACGGACTATGTGCTGGTTTTCAAATTATCGAGGTTTGGCAGAAACGCACGGGACGTGCTGAACTCCCTTGAGTTCATTATGAAATATGGCGTTCATCTGATGTGCGTAGAAGATGGGCTTGATTTCTCAACCTCTATGGGAAAAATGATGATTACCATTCTCGGTGCGGTAGCTGAGTTGGAACGTGAGAACATCATTGCACAGAGCCTTTTGGGGCGTGAGGAAAAAGCAAAGTCCGGCGGCTGGAACGGCGGCTTTGCACCCTATGGGTATCGTCTGGTAAAGGGTGATGACAAGAGTAAAGGGAAATTGGAGACCGTCCCGGAAGAAAAGGCTGTCGTGCAACTGGTTTTTGATATGTTCCTGAACCGAAATATGGGCTACACGGCAATTTCGGGCTATCTCAATCGAAACGGTTATACTCGCCCACCGGCAAAGAATGCCATCCGCCCCAGCTATGGAGAGTGGAGTTCTGACCACATTAAGAGAATGCTCAGTAATCCAATCTATACCGGGCGCGTAGCATGGGGCAAGCGCCGCACAGAGAAAGTTCCCGGCAAAGATAACGAGTATCGGCTTGTGAAGCAGGACGAGTATATTTTGAGTGAGGTTGTTTCCCATGAGGCGTTTGTTTCCAAAGAAGATTTTGACAAGGTTCAGGAGATCAAAGCCATTCGTGGGAAAAAGGGTAATCACAACATTGGTCAGTATAACGCGCATCTGTTGTCCGGTATCGTAAAATGTCCGCAATGCGGCGCACCTATGTATATCGGTATGACCAAGTGGACAAATCAGGATGGCACGGAGCGCCGCACAGAATCTTATGTCTGTTCTTATGCGACTAAACACAGGGGGACTTTGGTATGCCGCAGAAATGGCGTGGTAGCCAGTCAGGTTGAGGACGAGGTGATGGAGTACACCCGGAAGATTGTCCGCAATCCGCAGTTTATCAAGGATTTGCAGGAAAAGGTAATGACCGCCGTGGACATGACCGAGGTCGAAAATGACATTACCGCCTATAAAAAGCAGCTATCCGCTTTACAGCGCAGCCGTGACAGCTTGGAACAGGATATTGACCGCATTGCCCCGGATGACAAGTATGCAGAACGACGCCGCGCGGATATGACGCGCCGCCTGAATGACCTCTATGACCAGATTTATAAGGCGGAGGATCTGCTGCAAGAGAGCCTGATGAAAAAGGCAACTTTGGAAAGCGAGCAGATGTCTGTGCAATCTATGATTGGAATCCTCTCGTCTTTTGACGCAATCTATGATAGAATGAATGCGGCAGAGCGGCGCGACCTTGTGAAATACCTGATTTCCGAGGTTGAGTTGTTCCCACGTGAGGAGCAAAAGACGCAGAAACGCTTTGTAAAGGCGATTGCGTACAAGTTTCCCATTGAGCAAAAGGTGCTCACGCAATTTGACGAATGCGGGGCATCTGTCGAGACGGTGTGTCTATTGACCAAGCATCCGGACTGAGGCAGAAATGCGGCATCATTGAGCGTGAGAATTACAACAAGCCCAAGTCTGAGGATACCAGGCAACCGCAATGCCCGCCGGAGAAGGAAAAGGCAATTACGGAGGCATTACGTCACTTTGGGATGATTTGAGGCGGATGTCTTAATCATAAAAGGAACGGTGAGGGTATGAAGTACAAAATTGCGATCTGCGACGACTCCGGTGCGGACAGGCAATATGTTTTGAATATGGTGCGCGCTTGGGCTTCGTCCGCCGGTCATACGGTGCATATCGACGACTTCCCCTCCGCCGAGAGCTTCCTGTTCCGCTACGCAGAAGAAAGCGACTACGACATTCTCCTGCTGGATATCGAAATGGGCGCGATGGACGGCGTCACGATGGCAAAAGAGCTTCGCAAGAGCAACGACACGGTGCAGATCATTTTCATCACCGGCTACTCCGATTACATTTCAGAGGGCTACGAGGTGGCAGCGCTCCACTATCTGATGAAGCCCGTGAAGGAAGAAAAGCTCCGGTCGGTGCTGGACCGCGCCGTGGAAAAGATAACGAAAAACGAACGGGTCTTGCATTTCGAGGCCGGCGGAGAAATGGTGCGTGTGCCGATTTATCAGATTCGATATGCAGATGTGCTGGGCAACTATGTGACCGTTCACGCGCGAACGGATGTGACGGTGAAAATGACATTGGGCGAGCTTGAAAGGCGGCTTGACGAGCGGTTTTACCGCGTGGGGCGCTCTGCGCTCGTGAATCTGACGCAGATTAGCCGCGTCACCAAGACGGAAATCAAACTGAGCGACGGAACCGCCATCCCGCTGCCGCGGGGCGCGTATGAGGGCGTCAACCGTGCCATCATCCACATGAGGTAAGGCGTATGGGCTTGTTTGCAAAGAAAATTGAAAAGCAGCTCGCCTCCTATCAGCAGGAGCTGATCGAAACGCATTATCGCGAAGTAGACAATATGTACCGTCAAATTCGCGGCTGGCGGCACGACTACCGCAACCATATCCAGACCATGAAGGCCTACGCCGCTGCGCAGGACTGGGACGCCATCCAAAACTACCTCGACCTGCTGGACACCGACCTGCAAACCGTGGACACGGTCATCAAGACCGGCAATCCCATGACCGACGCCATCTTGAACTCCAAAATCTCCCTTGCAAAGGCGAAGGGCATCGAGGTAGCGGCGGATGCCCACATCCCCGTCAGGCTGAAATCCTCGGAAATTGACCTCTGCTGCATCCTCGGCAATCTCTTCGACAACGCCATTGAGGCCAGCATGAAGCTGCCGGAGGACAAGCGCCTCATCCGGGTCTATATGGATATGAAAAATACCCAGCTCTACATCTCCTTCACCAATTTTACCGCCGGGAAGAAAATGCAGAAGGAGGGAGGGCTGTTCCGCAGCACCAAGGGCGAGGGACACGGCTTCGGTCTTGTCCGCATCGACGCCATCGTGGAGCGGCTGGACGGATACATCAGCCGCAACAGCGAGGACGGCGCGTTCACCACCGAAATACTGCTTCCGCAGGAGTGAGAGCTGCAATTCATCCCCCGGAAAAAGCGATTCGTCCCCGGAATGCTCCGGGGACGATTTTTCTTGATAGAATGCGGGCAAAAGGAGGGGGCGCAGATGAAAAGACCAACATATTGTCCGTTTCAAAACATAAGCTACATGATCCGCAGGGCATACCGCGAAGCGCCGGTCATTCTCCCGGTCGCGGCGGGTATGATCGTCGCGGGCACTGCCATCAACATTCTGGAGCTGGTTACAGCGCCTGCGATTCTCGACGCCGTGGAGCGCAATGTGCCGATTGCTGCGCTGCTCCGAATGATCGCTGCGTTGACGGCAGCCATGCTGCTCGCCTGTTCCGGGCGGGCCTATCTTTGGGAAAACGCACTGTTCGGGCAGGTGCATTTAAGAATCAACATCAGCTCCCAGCTGCACAGCAAATTCTGCACAACGTCCTACGCACATCTTCTGGACACTGCGTATATCGAGCGGAGCAACAAAGCGCAGCTGGCCACGCAGGGCAATACAGATGCAACGGAAGCCATCTGGGATACTCTGGTCGAGCTGTGCACCAATGCGATCAGTTTTTCCGTTTATCTGCTGCTGCTCGGTTCTGCCAATCCGGTCATTCTGGCGATCACGCTGGTCGCGGCTGTTTTCAGCTATTCTGCCGGCAAGCGCATCCGCCTGTGGCGATATCAGCATCAGGACGAAGAGGCCGCATACCGGCAGCGGCTTTCGTACATCGCCAAGCGCGCCAGAAGCAGAGAGCTTGCAAAGGATATCCGCATTTTCGGACTGAAGGCATGGCTTCAGGCGCTGTGGGGGCAAAGCCTCGCACTGTACCACGATTTTTGCAAAAAGGCGGAGAAGCGACATCTGCTGGCAGATACGGTGGACATCCTTGCAACGCTTCTTCGCAATGGTGCGGCCTATGCGTATCTTCTCCGCATGACGCTGCTCGGCGAATTGAACGCACCGGAGTTTGTGCTGCTCTTTTCTGCAGTCACAGGCCTCGGCAGCTGGACGACGGGACTCCTGCGCAATCTTGAGACCCTGAACAAGCAGAGCAGCGACATCTCCTTTGTCCGGGAGTACCTTGACACGCCCGAGCCCTTCCCCTTTGACGAAGGAGAGCCCCTGGCCGTTAAGCCGAATCACCGCTATACCATGGAGCTGCGGGACGTATCCTTCCGCTACCCCAACGCCGAATCGGAGGTGCTGTCCCATGTGAACCTGAAAATCGCCGCCGGGGAGAAGATCGCACTGGTCGGCCTGAACGGTGCGGGCAAGACCACCATGCTCCGGCTCCTCTGCGGCTTTCTCGACCCCACAGGCGGAACGGTCCTTCTGGACGGAGAGGATATCCGCCGGTACAACCGCCGGGACTATTACCGCCTCATTGCGGCAGTATTCCAGCAATCCTCCGTTCTTGCGGGGACGATCGCCGAAAACGTGGCGCAGGCCACCGACGGGATCGACGCTGCGCGGGTAAGGCGCTGCCTTGAGCAGGCCGGATTGTCAAATAAGGTGCGCTCTCTTCCCGGCGGGGAAGAAACGCTTCTGAACCGCAATGTCTATGAAAATGCCGTCGAATTTTCCGGGGGCGAAATGCAGCGCTTGCTGCTGGCAAGAGCACTCTATAAGAACGCTCCCATTCTGGTGCTGGATGAACCGACCGCGGCGCTCGACGCCATCACCGAGAGCGCATTGTACCGGCAATACAATGAAATGACGAGAGGCTGCACCGCCATCTACATCTCGCATCGCCTGGCGTCCACCCGCTTTTGTGACAGGATCATCCTTGTGGAAGGCGGGAAAATCGCAGAGGAAGGCACGCACGAGGCGCTGATGGCGCAAGGCGGTGCATATGCAGCGCTATTTGCGGTGCAGAGCAAATATTATCAGGAGGAGGTGCGGCAGAATGAAGCGGACTGACGAAGCGACATGGAAAGAAAGCTTTTCCATCAATTACCGCGCGCTCGGGCTGTGGAGGAAAATGGCGGGGCGATTTCTCCTCGCCCTCACCCTCAGCACTGCGCTGGAGGCTCTTGCGCCCTATATCCCTCTGGTTTTTACCGCGCGGCTGCTGGATGAGATCGCAGGAGCGCGCGACCCTGCGCGACTGACAACGCTATGCGTCCTGCTGCTTTCCATCAGCACACTCACCCTGCTGCTTGCGGCGGCCTGCAAGCACTGGTGCACCGCCGAGGAGGAGACAAATTCTTACAGAGAAGCGCAGCAGTTCTTTACAAAGCTCCTGCAAATGGATTTCTGCGCAGTGGACGACGCCAAGACGCACGACCTGCTCTCCCAGATCCGCCAAAACGAAACGTGGTCGGGCTGGGGCCTGCCTCGTGTGCCGGAGGAATATCAGACCCTGCTCAGGGGGCTTATTAAAATCGTCTGTTCCGCCGCGCTCTCCGTCAGCCTGTTTTTAAAGCCCGTCAGGGCGGATTCTCCCATTGTGTGGATCAACCATCCCGCCTGTATCCTGTTTGTGCTTGCCTCACTTCTTTTCGCAACATGGCTCTCCCCGTTCTTATTCAACAAAGGCGCAGCATACTGGACAAAGGCCGGCGAGAATGTAAAGCTCGGCAACCGCCTTTTTTCCTTCTTTAACTATATTGCAGCAGATGAGCCGGAGCGTGCACAGGATATCCGAATCTATGAGCAGGAGCACTTTTTCCATCAGAAGCTGGAATCGATCCTCCCCACACTTCTCACGGAAAAATGCCGGATGGCCCGCTACGCATGGGGCCCGCTGGGGCTTTACAAAGCGGCTGCCGAGGCGGTCACCCGCATCCTGAACGGCGTCGTATACCTTTTTGTTTGCCTCAAAGCGCTGGGCGGCGCCTTCGGCGTCGGCTATATTACGCAGTATGTCGGTGCGATCTCCGCGCTCTCGGGCGGGCTTTCCGATTGCGTCCGGACCTTGGGCGATATGCGCAACAACGTGCCGAATCTCAAGCTGGTGATGGAATTTCTTGATATTCCCAATACGATGTATCAGGGGTCGCTCACGACGGAAAAGCGCTCCGATCACCAATATCATGTGGAGTTTCGGGACGTGTCCTTCCGCTATCCCGGCTCCGATCAATACGCGCTCCGCCATGTCAGCATGAAGTTCAGGGTCGGCCGCCGCCTGGCGGTCGTAGGGGAAAACGGCAGCGGCAAAACCACCTTTATTAAGCTTCTCTGCCGCCTGTACGACCCGACCGAGGGCGAGATTCTGTTAAACGGCATCAACATCCGCAAATACCGGTATGAGGATTATCTTGCGCTGTTTTCCGTGGTGTTTCAGGACTTCAGGCTGCTGGCCCTGCCCTTGGGACAAAACGTTGCGGGCGCAAGGGATTACGACGCAGCGCTGGCTGAAAGATGCCTGCAAAAAGCGGGATTTGCCGCCCGGCTCAAGCATCTGCCGGCAGGGCTGGACACATCGCTATATACGGATCTTGATCCTGCCGGCATAAATATTTCCGGCGGCGAGGCGCAGAAGATCGCCATTGCCCGCGCGCTCTATAAGGACGCGCCCTTCATCATCCTCGACGAGCCAACGGCGGCGCTGGACCCCATCGCCGAGGCGGAGATCTACAGCAAGTTCGATGAGATCGCAGGCGATAAGACTGCCATCTATATCTCCCACCGCCTGTCCTCCTGCAAATTCTGTGACGAGATCGCCGTGTTCCACGAGGGCGCGGTCATCCAGCAGGGCAGTCACGCCGAATTGCTCGCCGATCGGGGCGGCAAATACTACGCGCTCTGGAACGCACAGGCGCAGTATTATACGGAGTGAAGCTGCTCTGTGCGTCAGAAAGAAACCGCTGTAATCCCCATCCCGCGCAGGATGGAGATTACAGCGGTTTTGTGTTTTCTGAGCAGGCATGACAAGCTGCCTTTTGCGGTTTGTATATGCACCCGCGAGGAAAATGGAGGGATTGCAAAGGGAGGTCTCGCCTGTCGGCTCGGTCAGCGCTTCAAAGCGTTTCACGCTTTGAGGTCTCCACCGGAGACCCGCGCCTCTTTGCCGCTGGGTTTCCAATAGGGGCGCGCAGCATCCCTGTTGGCACACGATTTTGCTTGCAAAGTCTAGTGTGTTATACCTTTGCTTCCAGCTGGCGCGGAAGAGGGGTTGGCGGCGTGCTCTGCAGTGCAGCAGAGTGTGGCAACAAACGCTTTTTCGCGGCAGCAGGACAGGCGGATTTTGTGATGTGAGCTACAGCACAATCGCAGGATTTTTGAGAAGCAAAATCCGACTGGCCGGAAAAGAAAGGAAAGGTATATAAAAACCCGCCGCAGCGACGCTCCCCGTTTCAGCGTTTTTTTCGTTTTCCCTTGCCGTGGGTCATAGTCGTTTTTCCGCGCTGGCTGATAGGACTTTTCATGTGCTTGGACTTCTTGAGGATTCCAATCAGCGAAACAAACTCTTCTTTCGTGAGCGTGTCGTAATCAATGCCAAGTGTTGCAAGGTATGCGCGGATTTTCTTTTCCTCGGAGCTGCCCTCAAAATGTACGGCCTCCATCAACTGCTTCTGCACAGCGGCAGCGGACAGGTCATCGTCCGCGGTCAGCGCATCCGTCCTGTGTTCCTCCCGGATGTCCCGCAGGATGCTGCTCAGATCACCCGCAACGAGATGTCCGAAATATTCTTCTTCCTGTATCTGCGCCGCTTTCAGAGTATGGAGGTACAGATCGTCAGCTACCTCGCCATGTTCCATCAGAACCATCTGACGGGTGGCTTCCAGCACGGTATTCATATCCTTGATTCGCATATCTGCGATCCGGTCAACGTAAATTTCCGCATCCAACATAAGCCGCTGGAAATCCCTGTGGCAGATCAGCTCCGATAGCAGCCGGTGGTTGAACTTGCCTGTTTTCAATACATCGATCGAAGTATCACTCAAATGCAGCTCGTGCAGAGCTGTGTTTGGGTGATTTTTTGTTTCCGTCCGCCCCATCAGATAGTCAGAAGAAACGCCATAGTAGTCCGCCAACATCGAAATGCTGTACGGGCTGATGTCCTTGCCGTTATCCGATTCATATTTGCCAAGTGCGGATTTCGAGATGCCCACCTCAACAGCAAGCTGCTCCAAGGTCAGTTTTTTCACCACTCGTAAATCCTTCAAACGCTCCCCGATTGTCAGCTTAATCTGCATATACCCACCTTCATTTTAGCTTTTTCTGGATGATATCACACTTTTTTATTTTTGCCGAAAAGCGTGGAAATTGCCGTCTTTCATGCAACTTTTCCCACCTTTCGGATATACAGGGGAGGGCGCGTTTTCTTACTAAAATTTAGACATAAACCACGCAGCACCTTGAAAACTTCATGACCGTCCGATGGGATATGTTTTCCGACGAAGTACCGCATTCCGCGTATCAAGGAGAACGAAACGCCGGGGTGAGATTCTCGGGCAGGAACGGCACCGGGCAGAACGGCAGCTCTCAAAATATTTTTCAAAGGAGGAGACGAACATCAACTTATTTGCACAAATCAAGACGGCAGTTTCCATAAAAGAAGCTGCCGAACACTACGGCCTGAAAATCGGGCGCGGCAATATGGTCTGCTGCCCCTTCCATGCCGACCGCACGCCCAGCATGAAGCTGAACGAGGACTACTTCTACTGCTTCGGCTGTGGGGCAACTGGTGACGTGATCGACCTTGTGGCGAGGCTTTTTCACCTGCCGCCAGCGGAAGCTGCCAAGAGACTGGCAGAGGATTTTGGCGTTGCCGAGCAGAAGCCGTCCGTTCTGGCGAGGCTGAAGCGCGGAAAGACGCAGATGGAAGCCGAACGCCACTCTTTCCGGGTGCTGCGGGATTACTTCGGCATCTTACAGGACTGGAAGGAACACTGTGCGCCGCAGTTGCCGGAAGACCCCATTGACCCGCGCTATGCGGAAGCGTGCCACATGCTGGATCGCATCGGGAATATGCTGGATATTCTGATCTCCGGCACACCGCAGGAACGTGGGTCGGTGGTGGCCGACATGCAGAAGGACAACCGCCTTGGACTCATGGAAGAGCGGAACCGCCAAATCAAGGAGGACGCACATGAACAAAGCTGAAACGCCGCGCTGGATACAGGATAAGCACTTCAACGAGGTGCTGTTCTGCGAGGATTTTCTGGCGGCGTACCCGATGGTATGTGTCAGCGGCAGCTTTTTCACCGTGGATGGCCGCATCACCGATGAGGAGAGCATCCGCAAGCAGATTTACGAAATGCTCCGCCCGCATTTCAGCTGCGGTCTTGCAAAACGCGCCTCCGGTCTGCTGGAAATGCTGAAGCTGGAAGCCTACGCGCCGGACCTGCCCCTGCACGAGGATCGGATTCACGTGTCCAACGGCACGCTGTTCCTCAGCGGCGCGTTCCGACCCGAAAAGGAGTTCTGCCGCAACCGCCTGCCGGTTAAATTTGATCCCAACGCGCCGCAGCCGGTTCACTGGCTGCGTTTTTTGTCGGAGTTGCTGGAGGAGACGGACATTCTGACCCTGCAGGAATATCTCGGCTACTGCCTGATTCCAACAAATCGCGGGCAAGTCATGATGCTGCTGAAGGGCAACGGCGGCGAGGGCAAGAGCCGCATCGGCGTGGTGATGCAGAAAATGCTCGGCAGCAACCTGAAAAACGGCAGCATCGCCAAGGTGGAGCGCAGCCCCTTCGCCCGGGCCGATCTGGAGCACGAGCTTCTAATGGTGGATGACGACATGAAGATGGAAGCCCTGAAATCTACCCACTACCTCAAATCCCTCATCACCGCCGAAATGCCCATGGACTTGGAGCGCAAGGGCGAGCAGAGCTATCAGGGCAAGATGTACGTCCGGTTTCTGGCGTTTTCCAACGGCGATCTGGAATCTCTCTACGACCACTCGGACGGCTTTTACCGGCGTCAGCTCATCCTGTCGGTGAAGAAAAAGCCGCCCAATCGGGAGGATGATCCGTTTCTAGTGGACAAGCTCTGCGGGGAAATCGAGGGGATCTTCCTCTGGTGCTTAGAAGGGCTGCGCCGCCTGCAAGCCAACAGCTTCCGCTTTACTGAAAGCACGCAGACGAAGGCCAACCGCGAGGACGCCCGGCAGGAAGCAGACAACGTGCTGCTGTTCCTGCGCTCGGAGGGATACATCCGTCTGAAAGCCGACAGTACCATTACGTCGGCCAATCTGTACGCCATTTATACCATGTGGTGCAGCGACAACGCCTACAAGCCTCTGGCGGCGCGGACGGTGAGCATGACGCTGAAAAAGCACGCCGACGAGTTCGGCTTGGAGCATGACAACCATATCCAGAACGCCCTTGGCAAGCGGGTCAACGGCTTCTGGGGCATCGAGGCATTGGTCACACCGCCGGTTTTATGAGATTAAACGCAGAAAGCTCCATCCCATCCATCCCACGCATCCCGGATAGATGGGCGGATGGGATGGATGATTTCAAATTCAACTGCGAATTGGGGTTCAATCGGCGTTCCGGCAGAGCTGAAAAGGAGAGGGTATTTTCAGGAGCGATGAGAACCGGAAAGAAATTTACGCGAAAACGAAACCATTTCACGAAACCGCGCTGCTTGGAACCGTGTACCGGCTTCGCGGATGGGCGTGACCCTGCACGATTCCGAAAAGTCGATATCATGCACCTGCGAGGAATGCATCGACTGCGGAATTTCCAGCGGATTTTGGAGAGACAGAATATTTCACCAGACGGCGAAGCCGATTTGCAAAAGCGTGCATCGGCTTCGCTGTTTTCATAACAAGAATTCAGGGAGGATTTTATGAATATCAGAAACGAAATCAAGTCACAGATCATTCGCGCCGGTTTTACCATGCAGGAAGCGTTGGACCGGCTGGCCGAGGAACACGATTGGAGCGACAGTGTTTCCAACCTGTCCGCAAAATTGCAGCGGGAGAGCATCCGCTATAAGGAGGTTATGGAGCTGGCCGACGTGCTGGACTGCGACATCGTGTGGGCGAAGCGAGGGGAGTGCCGATGAAAGCACAGTACGCCATTCTCCGCTTTGCCAAGTACAAAGGGCCGGAGATTTCCAATATTGAGGCGCACAACGAGCGCACCAAGGAGAAATACGCCAGCAACCCCGACGTGGACACGTCCCGCAGTCACCTGAATTTTCATCTGGTGACGCCGCAGCGCAAGTACCGCGCCGAGGCGGAAAAGCAGATCGCCAAGGCCGGTTGCCGCACGCGGTCGGACAGTGTGCGGGTGGTGGAGGCGCTGGTGACGGCCAGTCCGGAGTTTTTCAGAGGCAAGAAGCGCAGCGAGATCAAAGCCTATTTTGCTGAAGCGTTGGACTTCATCAAGCAAAACCAGAAGCCAGAAACAATCATATCCGCTGTGGTGCATATGGACGAGAAAACGCCCCATATGCACCTTTCTTTTGTCCCGCTGACAGAGGATGGGCGGCTCAGCGCCAAAGAGATTGTCGGCAACAAGAAAAAATTGACGCAGTGGCAGGATCGTTTCTGGGAGCACATGGTGAATAAATATCCCAATCTGGAGCGTGGCGAGAGTGCCAGCAAGACCGGGCGTAACCATATTCCGCCAAGGGTGTTCAAGGAGATGACTCGCCTGACCAAGCAGAAGGCCAAGCTGGAAGAATTGCTTGCAGGTGTCAATGCGTTCAATGCCAAGGGAAAAGCAGCAGAAATCGGCGCTTTCTTGGACAAGTATATCCCGGCTGTGGAGCAGATGCACACGACGCTGAAAAAGTACAATACGGCGTTTACCGCCACGATTGCCGAGAACAAAAAGCTGAAAAAGAAAGCGGAGCAGTTGGCGCAGTCGCTGGACAAGGCTACGCAGGAAAGCACCTTGAAAAAGCTGGCCGACGCCAAGCTGCACCGGGATTATGAGGATGCCGTCGCCGTGCTGGATCGTATTCCAAAGGAAGTGCTGGCGGCATATACGCACAGAACGGAGAAAGAGAGGAAAACTGCCTATGGTAGATGAATGGAGCGGCTTCGCCGCTTTGCTGGCAAATTTGATTGAGAAGTATGCCGCAGTTCTGGATCTTGACGCGTTGCCCGATCTCGTCATAGAGGAAGCCGTGCCTGAAAAAGATGAGTCCAATAAGAATATTCACGAAAACGATATTGAACCAGCGAAAGCGGCATGATATAATTATCATGAAATAACTGTCCAAACCGCCATTGCAGGAGCTTTTACTCCTGCAATGGCAGAAAACGAGGTGAAGCGACCATGGAACGCTGGGAGAATGAGCAGAACAATTCTGAAATGATGATTTATACCACAGAGGATGGCTTGACAAAGATTGAAACGGCCTTCGATGGAGATACCGTTTGGCTTTCCATTGATCAGATGGCGGAGCTGTTTCAGCGTGATAGAAGTGTGATTGGCAAGCACGTGCGAAACATTTTCAAAGAGGGAGAACTTCAAAAGGAAGCAGTGTGGGCAAAATTTGCCCACACTGCCGCCAACGGAAAAGTGTATGATGTCGATTAATATAATCTTGATGTTATCATTTCTGTCGGCTACCGTGTGAAATCCCAGCGTGGCGTGCAGTTTCGTACTGTAACGGAGGTTTATTATCTATGATTTCGGACAAACTGAAAAATATAGTTGATACAATTAGTGAACAGGGGAAAATGTCGTTTTTCGATGGCGTTACCGAGGAACAGATTACCCGGTTTGAGGAAGAAAACAACGTAAAACTCCCAACGCAATATAGAGAGTGGTTAACGTTTCCTGATGGCGGCGAGTGTTTTTTGCCCGCTGGCGTACAGTTTTATGGTATTGAACATAAGCCGATAATAGATGTTAATAGTGCTGACTGCCCTGATGGCAAGTATATTGTAATCGGCGCGTTGTCCACAGGTGATCCTATTCTCTGCGAGAGAGATGGGGAAAAAATCTCAATTTACAATCTTGAAGGCGGACGGATTGAAGAAGATGAAGCATATGAAGATTTTTATTCATTCCTGAAGGATCTTTATGACTTGCTCGGGATAGGGGAGTGATCCTATGTCGAGAAGAACAGCTGATGCGAGTAAAGCAATCAGACTTGCTTGGGAAAAGGAACAGCAGCGTGTATTAGAGGGCGAAGGTACACGAGATTGGACTGAAAAACAGCAGCAGGATATTATCGACCAAGGTAAAGCCTACGACGAAGACGGTAAAGCCTTTGAAGGACAGCATATGAAAAGTGCAGCGGAATATCCTGAATTTCAAGGTGATGATTACAAATTATAATGGAGGTATATTATGAAATATCAAGTATTCGTTAGTTATCGCAGAGCTACCGGAGAAAACCTTGCGCAATTATTAGCATACAGATTAAAAGAAGATGGTTACTCTGTTTTTTTAGATGTTGAATCTTTGCGCAGTGGAAAGTTTAACACGCAATTGTTTAGTGTGATTGAAGAGTGTCAGGATTTTTTGTTGGTTCTTTCAGAAAAAGCGTTGGATAGGTGCTCAGATCCAAAAGATTGGGTTAGGTTAGAGATAGAACATGCGCTAAAAAGCAGGAAAAACATTGTTCCTGTTCTTGGACGAGGATTTGTTTTTCCCTCAAACCTTCCATTTGTCGACGATATAGAGTATTATCAAGGCGTATCCGCAAATTCGGAGTATTTTGACGCATCAATAGATAAAATCGAGAGCCTTTTGGTCTCAGTGCCCCAAAAAACAACGATAAAAACAAATGGTTTTTTTGAATTACTTTATAACGTATATCAAAATATGATTACTTATAGAGAAGCTGTAAGGAAAGGTGATGTACAAAGGATTAATGAAGAGTCAAAAAACTTGCAAGATAGTATGCAAAGAATCTATTTGTTTTATGAGCTCAATCAGTTTTCCAATGTAGAAAATGCTTCAAAAGCAAAACAGATAGTGAATTTTTACAATCTGTTTGTTGAGTATTACGGGAAATTTAAATCATTTCCAATGGGTGAAAGTCGAATGTCCGTTTCCGCCCAACAATTCGCAAAAAAAGCCGAAGAGACATTTAATTCACTGATTACTATGATTGTGAGTTTTCTTAGTGAACAATCAAATGAATGATTTTCTTGTTGCAGAAACCTATAGCTATGCGTTGTTCAACGGCATATTCTTTACGAGGTGGGTCGAGACAACAGCGTTGATAATGGCATTTTTATTCACGCTATTGTCCCAAGGCATGTTGAGACGGTTGCCCTCTTGTCACGGGAAGCCGCTGCTGCGGGACTGAATTAAGCAAACTGCATTATTGCATGTCAGGGCATACATGCAGCATTAAGGAAAGAGGAAAGCAATGATTTACTGGATAAACGGTGCATACGGCGTCGGAAAATCTACTGTTGCGGAGCAGCTCAGGGCGAAGCTGCCGAAAGCGCACATATTTGATGCGGAAGAGGTCGGGAATGCTGTCAGGGACAATTATCCCGAGGAATGCAAACACAGCATTATTTTTGAGGGGTACCCGCTTTGGAGGGAGCTGAACTGCAAACTGTTGAAGGATATAAGCAGCAAATACGATGGAGACATTATTGTGCCGATGACGCTTGTGCTTGATGTTTCGTATACGGAAATTATTCAGCGGCTGACGGACGGCGGCATTTCGGTCGGGTATGTTATTCTTGACGGCGATCGGCAGACAATTCACGACAGGATAATTAAGCGCGGAGAGGATGAGGAGTGCTGGTGCATGAACAATATCCAAACATGCCTTGATGCGCAATGCGGGGATATGCGTGCCGAGCACATAAACACCGTCGGAAGAACGCCGGGCGAAATCGCGGATGAAATAATTGAACGCTTCAAAAAGCTTTGAGAAAATCCGCAGATTTCGTGTTTATAACATCGAATAAGGGTTGAGGATATCGGCAAATGATTGAAAAACAATTCACGGCACTGCTGCACAGTTTTGTGCAGGATACTGCGCCGAAAACGGAAGAACCGTGGAACATGGCGGAATTGCAGCGGGCGGCGGCACAGCAGAACATGCTGCCTGTGTTGGCGTATGAAAACAAGCGTTGGAGGCTCTCGACTGATTCGGAAGTTTGCCGCCGACTGGACGGTTTTTTGTACGGTGCGATTGTCGGCAACCTGAACCGCCGCGTAGACTTTGAAACTTTATCAAAAGAATTTACGGCTCGGGGTATTGCACATATGCCCGTTAAAGGCTATTATCTCCGAAAGCTTTATCCCGTTCCGGAGCTGCGCACGTTTGGGGATATTGACATGCTGATCCATCGGGAAGACAGGCAAAAGGTACACGAGCTGATGCTTTCGCTGGGCTATTCGGTGAAACAAAACTGGGAGCCGACTTATTCCTACGTTAAAGGTGCGGAATATTATGAAATCCACACGAATTTAATGGACGGCAATCTGGATAACAGAGCCGATTTAAAAGCATATTTTGATGCCGCATGGCGGTATGCGGAACCGGATGACGGGCTGCGGTACAGACCTGCTTCGGATTTTCATTTCATCTATGCGGTGTGCCATCTTGCAAAGCATCTGTACGGCGGCGGAGCGGGGCTGCGGATGTATTTGGATATTGCCCTGTATATGAAGAATGAGAGCGCACGGCTGAATATGGAAAACATTGAGCGGGAGATGGCAGCTTTGCAGCTGACCGGGTTTTTTCATACGCTGATGAATGCATGCAGCGCATGGTTCGGCACGGAATGCGGCTGCTCGCTTCCGCCGCCGGACGAAGCGGCGATCAAAAAGCTTCTCTGCTATACTCTGGATTCGGATCTGTTCGGCCATTCCCGTGACCATGCAGTGATAGAGCTGCGCAATTCGGAATCGAAGAAGACTGCAAAGGGCAAATTGATACGCAATATGCTTTTTCCGCCTGCGAGGCAAATCGAATCGCGCTATACCTTTCTTCAGGGCCGGCATTGGCTGTTGCCGCTGGCGTGGATCGTGCGTGCGGTGTCGAATTTGCGGCTGATTCCAAACAGACTGCACAGCATGAAATCCGTTGCAGAAACCGATATCGACCGCGTGGAAACGTATGACGGGTTTATGCGCCGAATCGGACTTTGAAAAATGCACGCATCGGAGCGGAAAAGCAATGCAGATTGAAACAAAAATCTGTTCGGCTTTAATCGGCTTTATCTGAAAAGTTAAAAAAACGAACAAAAAGTGACCGCCGAGAGATTCGGCGGTCTTTTTATGAAATTCGTAAAATTCTGCTGTTGTGATTATTCGGCAGTCATGGCCGAACCGAGCTGTTCGCCGCTGATTGTCATTTCATTGATGGCAGAGTTCCAAGCCTCGAAAGATTCGGCATCATACAGCTGTGCGGTGAACATTGTCAGCATATCACCGGAGTAAATATAGCATGCAATGACGTATGCACGAACATCGTCGACATCGACGGTTGTTTTATAATAAATTACCGGATGATCACCGACGGTCAGTTTATAACATTTGTCGTCGGAAACGGTTCCGCCGAAAGCTTCCTTAAAGTAAGCTTCAATTTCTTCAACAGACTGACTGAAACTGATTGCGGCGTCATCGCCGATGGGTGCGTTCATGTAAATGACTGCATTCTGTGAATTTTCATCCACGCTGCTGGCAAAAGCAACGATTCCGCCGATGTCCATAAGCATGTAGCCTTCGGGTGCGGTCAGCTTGATGAAGTCGGTTGTGAATTCGCGGGTGGCTTGGTTGTAATTGTAACTGTCGGCAGGTTCCGCAGTGGGTTCTTCCGTGGGCTCCGCAGTGGGTTCCGCTGTAGGTTCCGCGGTGGGCGTCGCGGGAACTTCTGTGGCGGGCGCGGGAGTAGGTTCTTTCTTGTTTCCGCCGCATGCCGCAAAGCTGAGCAGCATCAGTGCAGCAAGGATAATCGCCGTAATTTTTTTCATTGTGAGTTCTCCTCTGATTTTTTAATTTTACACAACATGATATAGACGGGTGCAGTGAGCAGCCGCGCCATTAGCTGTGCATAACATGATTATTATACCACGCTGAACAAATATGTGCAATACGGAAAACAGAAAATATACATATCAAGGGCTTTTCTGCAAAGCAATAATGAAAACAGCAAACAGGACAATCCTTCGGGAGCTGCCTTGTTTTTGTTTTGAGGTTTGTGCAGCTTCCGAAAAACAATTGTGCAAGCTTAATCGAAAGATTATTGCCTGTCGATTCCTGCCTGTTTAAAAAAAATAACCGAATACGCAAGAAAGCAGACAAGATCGCTTAATGCCGAAAAAAATCTTGTGTGATAAACAAAAACACTGTAAAAAAGAATGCCCGTTTCCGCAAACAAAAATACCGCCGGCATTGTACGGAGCAGTTTTCCCCATATCGTGTTTTTTCTGCCGGACCATAGGATTATTCCCAACACGGCACATACAAAAGCGGGCGGAACGCTGTATAGCAGCCAGCCTCCGATATGATTCGGTATCAGTTGGGATAATGACTCCTGCTGCATCGCTCCGCTGCGGTAGAGTCGGAAAGATTGGTGTATGGTCGTAACAAAAAACATCAGGAATATGTAAATTCCCACATTGATTGCCGCACATTTTCTGTTCTCGCTGAATAAAACAATCAACGAAGCCGAAAACATCCAGAAGCCGAAGGTGCTCGAACTCCAATAATAAAACGACCAGAAACCGTTGTCAGGCACTTCAATGAAAAACACAACGGAGAATCCTGCAAGCAAACCTAAAGCAACAACAAAAAAATAAGATTTAAGTTTGTCTCGGAATAAAACTTTCAAGTGAGTTCTCCTCTGCATTTTATTTATTGGCTGAAGCATATCAAATTGTGACTGCGTATCGCCGTTTCAATCCTTCCGCCGCTCGGAACGGCAGAAAACACAGCGACCGCAATCACAGCGACCGCAATCACAGCGAAAATCCGTGCAGAAAAAGGCATTCGGCACAGAAATTCGGGAAAAGAAATTTAATGTGCGTAAATGTCATTGATTCGGATCACGCAATTCAATTCTGTATCCCATTTTGACAATCAGCTTCAAGGTTTCAAGCGCGGTGTTCCTGTCATATTCCTTCTCGCTTTCCGCAAGCTCGTCATACGGAACGAGCAGGGGTGTTGTTTTTAAATCGTTGTCCTTCTTTTCACCGTAAGTCCAGCCTTCGGCAATTCTGCCTGCGGCCCACACTTCATGAACGTTTTCGGCAATTTTTTCCGTAAGAGCAAGCAGCTCCGCAGGAAGGACAACATCGCTTGTGTCGATGGGTTTGGGTTCGTACATATTGTAAATAACCTCCGGGTTTATTGTTATAAATCTGACGGTATGCGCCGGGCAGCGTATGCATTCAGCTTTGCCCGTTCGCAAGCTTATTTATGAGATTGCCCGCAACTTGGACAAGAGTGTCGGGCAAACTGTTTTTTGCTGCGTAAAGTATATCACGAAAAGAACAGAATTCAAAACAAATTTTCTGCGTTTAAATCTTTTGCGAAAACTTTACGGTTTACGGGCGGTTTTTATGTTTATTATATAAAATCAACGGTGCATATGCAGAGATATGCATGAGAAATATGAATGTACATATATTTTAGCGTTCAAATTTAAACATGTCAACCGTTTTTTTAAACAGAGTTGAGTCCGGTATGAATAATGCTTACCGTCCGCCGCAATTCTTCTGTCGTGAAAAAGGCAGATTTTCCGCCGCATTTCGACTTGAAACTCGGATATATTTATTGTAAAATAATATTGCCGAATTGCAGCAACGATTTTTTTCGGTGTGCGGAGCGAATATGCGGCACGGGGAACGGGCAGGCACGGTTTTGGGTTAAGATTTTGCAGCCCCCGCTGTTTTACAAAGCTGTTTCGCAGGAGCATCCGCAGAATGAAAAAAACGGGAGGAACGAAAAAATGGGGAGAACATCGAACAAGGATAATAAAACTCAATATCAGATTTGCCGTGAAAACATGGGCTATTCGCGGGAAAAGGCGAGCGAAGTGCTGGGCTGGATTTCGGCGGATCGCATTGAACGAATTGAAAACGGGGGATTTGTGCCGCGTTCGGACGAAGTGCTTGAAATGTCCCGCGGGTACAGGAACCCGAATCTGTGCAATTATTACTGTGCGCACGAGTGTCCCATCGGGCAGCAATATGTTCCGGAGATAAAGGTCAAGGATCTGTCTCGAATTGTGCTTGAAATGCTTGCATCGCTCAACGCAATGCAGAAAAAGCAGGAACGGCTGATTGAGATAACGGCGGACGGACAAATTTCGGAAGATGAAATGATTGATTTTACGGGTATTCAGGCCGAATTGGAAAAGATATCCGTAACGGTTGAAACGCTTCAATTCTGGTTTGAGCAAATGGTTGCCGACGGAGAAATCAAACTCCAGAAAAGCTATTGCGAAGCGGAAAAATAACACGGGCTGCACAGGTGCAGATTAAACCTGAAAACGTCGATTTATGCATTTAATCGGCGTTTTTTGCATTTTTTAGGGAAAACGGCAGGGTTATTCCGCAGTTTTTGCCCTTTTTCCGAAGGATGAACTGCATTATAATTCAGTCATACAAAAAAACAACAGCCGAAAGGAGATTTAAAATGACTGTTAAACAAAGGGTTATTGCCTCGCTTCTCGTCGAAAAAGCGGCGGAGAACAGAGAGCTTGCGGACAAGGTCGGACTTATCTGCCTGTTGAAGCCAACCGAGGCAATGCGGAAAATTTCGGAAATGAAGGTAGGCGAAGAAGAATGAAGATCATCGGAAAAATTCTTTTGGGTATTGTCGGCGTTATTGCGGCACTTTACTTTATTGTATTCATCACGGCGTGGCTGTAAGAGGAGGATGCGGACATGAAGAAATTTTTAAAGGTTTTGGGTGCTGTCTTTTCCGCACTGCTGGTGACGGCAATTGTGTTCGGAGTCGGATACTTTTTAGGAAATCGTTCGAACGGCGGAAAAGCGGAAGTTGTTCCCGCAAGCAGCAGCGGCATCGATCTGAAGCTTCCGGGTGAAGTTGAAAAATCCATCATCACTGTGGATGAAGTTGAGGCGAAGATTCTTGAAATCGGTGAGCTTGCAACATGCGAAGGAGATTACACCGTGACTCGGGGGAAGGATTTTACCCGCTATTTTGTGGACAAGATTCCCATTCCGGGTTCAACGAACCATGTTGAATTGACCTGCACGGGCATAGTTAAAGCGGGCTATTCGCTTGAGGACATTGCCGTTCGGGTGGATAATGAAAGCATGAAGATCTATGTCGCTTTGCCGCAGGCAAAAATCATGAGCAATCAGCTGATTTGGGACAGCGTTGTATGCAATGAACAGAACAGTATGCTGAATCCGATCGATTTTGAGCAATATCAAACGCTGATTTCGGAAATTGAATCGGAAGGACTTGAGGAGGTTCAGAAAAAAGGTTTTTTTGACACCGTTGAATCGAATGCAAAAAAACTTATCGGAAACTTTCTCGGCTGCTTTGCGGACTATACGGTTGAATTTATTTAAAATAAAATTATGAAAGGATAATTAAAAAATATGAAACTTAATGAGATTCCTAACTACGATGGGTCAATTTGGGCATATGCACAAATGGCAAAATATGCGCGTGAGATGCATGGACCGGAGAATTTCACAAAAGCACTGTACGAGGGTGGACAAGCAAGCATGGTACTGCCGATGATTGGGCTCAGTGTGGGTGCCGCCATAATGGGCGCAGGTGCTGCTCTGTTAATAAACGCTGCTGTAAAAAAAGAAAATCCAAACAGCAAGGAAAAAAGTCAGCGGTGTCAGCGAAAAGCCAATCAAAGAGATTGATTTAAGTGATGATGAAATTACTATATTGACAGACAACACTCTTGATAAAAACAGCTGATTCGGTTCAAAATGTCGTCTTCTCCTTAATTACCTTATATTTCTAATCCGGGAACAAAACCGCCTCCGAAAAGGGAAGCGGTTTTGTTCCTGCTTGAAGTTCAATAAAAAGCCTTTGCCGTTCGGTTAAAAGTCTGCTGTATCAATCTGAATCTCTTGCCGCGGCGGGTGCGGAAAGAATCTCATTCCAGATAATGCCCTGGGTAACTGCGGGCTGAGCCGAGATGGCTTTAAGCAGCCTGTCCGCTCCGCTCTGCACTTTTTTTGTGCCTTCAACCGGTTGTTTTTGCTCATATGCGGGATCGTCATCGGGTCGGACTGCGGCGGCGGGCTGCCGTGCCGCAGTTTTCTTTGCCGTCTGGCTTGCTGCGGTTTTTTTGCCGGAGGATGCATTGCTGCGCATGTTTCCGCCGCCGGTTCCGGACGGGGAGCGCGGAGCGCGAACTTCGCCCTCATGAGCACCTTCGTGAATGCTGCCGCCGGCGCAGTTTGCCGTGCCGCAATAGGAGTCGGATGCACTGTATGCTCTGCCCTCGGTTCGGTTCTGTGCGGCAGGCTTCGGTTTCCCCTGCGCAAAACCCGTTCCGAATGCGAATTCGTCCGATTCGTTTTCGGCAAACCGATTCGCAGCACCGTTTTCGGCGGTTTCGGGCTGCTTTTTCTTGCTTGACGCAAGAATTCTGAGAACAAAGAAGCCGATTGCCGCAATGAATATCAACAGCTGCATGGCTGCCTCCTTTCGATACGTTTGGATTCTGTTTGTTTGATTCCGTTAATTAAATCTCGTTAAATCGATTGCCGACCGTTTCCGCGACTGCTGCACGGCAGCCGCGGGCAGGGACGTATTTCGACTGTTTATTTAACGTCGGCGGAACCTGCCGTGGTTTTTCCGATGGATTCGCGCATTTCGGTGTCGGCGGCAAGGTTCTTCATTTTATAGTAATCCATGATGCCGAGATTGCCGCTGCGGAACGCTTCGGCCATTGCAAGGGGAACCTGAGCTTCGGCCTCGATAACGCGGGCGCGCATACCTGCAACCTCCGCCTTGTTCTCCTGCTCCTGTGCAACCGCCATTGCGCGGCGTTCCTCTGCTTTTGCCTGTGCAATGCGCTTATCGGCTTCCGCCTGGTCGATCTGAAGCTTTGCGCCGACGTTCACGCCGACATCAACATCCGCAATATCAATGGAGAGTATTTCAAATGCCGTGCCGCTGTCCAAACCCTTGTTCAAAACGGTCTGAGAGATGGAGTCGGGGTTTTCAAGAACATCCTTGTGGCTGACGGAAGAACCGATGGTGGTAACAATGCCTTCGCCGACGCGGGCAATGATCGTTTCTTCGCCTGCACCGCCGACAAGACGGTCGATATTGACGCGAACGGTGACTTTTGCCTTTGCGCGGAGCTCAATGCCGTCCTTTGCAATTGCGGCGATAACGGGTGTTTCGATAACTTTGGGACTGACGCTCATTTGAACTGCGGTCAGAACATCCCTGCCCGCAAGGTCAATTGCGCATGCCTTTTCAAAATCAAGTGCGATGCCCGCACGCTGGGAGGCGATGAGCGCATTCACAACGCGGTCAACATTGCCGCCCGCAAGGTAATGCGCTTCCATCTTGTTCAGATTTAAATCAAGACCCGCCTTCGTTGCTTTGATGAGCGGTTCAACAATGCGATGCGGGTTTACTTTGCGGATACGCATACCGACAAGCTGAAAAAGCCCGACATGAACCCCCGATGCTCCTGCCGAAATCGCAAGCCCGACGGGGAAGAAGGAGAAGAAGAATATCAGCAGGATGACTGCGCCGATTATGATGCCGATGATTGCGCCGACAGACATGCCGGCTGCGGGGGCATCGGCGAAAACCAAAGAGTTTTCGAATTGAATAAGGTTCAGTGCGTTCATTTTTGTATTTTCCTTTCAAATAAATACTGTTCAAATACTGTTCCGGAATATATGGCTGCGATGCGATACCGTTTGCGGCATCGGCGGCAGCCCTTTCCGGTTCAGCGCAAAGCTAAGGCGATAAGATACAGCAGTGCGATGAATGCAGGTACGCCGATAAGAAGAAAGATCCAGTCCCGCTTGCGCCGCCTGTTCAGCTCTTTGCTGCTCATTTCGGTGTTGTATGCATTTTTGCTTGCCGCTTCAATATCCGATGCGTCATAAAACTGAGAATAGAAAAACGGCCGCTTGTTCTCTTTTTTGTCGTCAATAGGTTTCTTTTTCATTGAGTGTGGATAAAACTCCGCTCCGGAGTCAAGGACGATGAATCATTCCGCTTCGTTCGGGCGTCGAACGCTGATGCGCAGACCTTCAACGGCACAAACAACGATCGGTTCATCTTTTGCAATGAATTCACCGTCGGCAAGCACATCGTAACGTTTTCCGTTGATAAGTGCAGCACCGCTCGGCCGCAGCGCAGTGAGCGCAATCCCCTGTTTGCCGATGAGCTCGGCTGATTCGGCGGTCACGCGGTCGGTCGCTTCCGCTGCAATGCTTTCGTTAAGCACAATGCGGGAGTTTTTGCCGCTTTTCCGTTTGCCGAAAACAACTTTGAATATTATGACTGCGGCGATGCTGAGAATTGCAACAAGTATTGCAACCGAGAACAGCGCGGATATTGGGTCGTTCGAACCTATGATAAGCCCTGCAATCACGGCTGCCGCGCCCGATATGCCTGCAATGCCGAATCCCGGGATCAGCATTTCGATGATTATCAAAGCCGCGCCGATAAGCACGAGTATCAGCCCGCCGAGGTTCCAGCCTTCAAGCCAACGGCTGAAAAAATCTCCGCCGGACAGCAGAAGCATTGTGTTCAGCAGCATATTTCTTCCTCTCTTTCGTGTAATGAATGGCGTAAAGGGTCGTTTGCTTTAAAAATCAGCTGCCGCGCATGAAAAGCTTCACATACCCTTTCACAGCTATATTATACAACGCAGAGGCCTCGGTATTCAATAGGTTTACGCGAATTTAAATGTAATAATCTTGTAAAGAACCGCATAACAATGTGACATGAACATGAAGAAAACGATCGGAATGCTGCTTGCGGCGGGAATTGTCGGCTTATCGACCGCAGTTCTTTCCGCCGTGTCCGTCGGGGGACGAGTCCCGGCACCGCGCACGGCAGGCAGCGTGAATGCGGGCCTTGATCTGATGCCCGACATTGTGAGCGGTTTGAATCTTCTCGCAGGCGAAAAGTATGAAACGATACCTTCGGCAAACGGAATCGGGGTTTGGAACGGTGAGGAGGTCGTTCCGATGGATACGGAGGACTACATCATTCATGTCACTGCGGCGGAGATGCCCGCAACGTATGAAAAGGAAGCATTGAAAGCGCAGGCTGTTGCGGCCCGAACCTTTGCGATGAAGCACCTGACGGGTGAGCTTCGCTGCAAAAGTGGACATACCATCTGCACGGACTATGCCTGCTGCCAAGCTTTTCTGACAACGGAACAGCTGCGGGAACGCTGGGGCAGCTCGTTTGAAAACTATTATGCACGCATTGAAGCCGCCGTGCATGAAACGGAAGGGCTTGTTCTGACAAGCGGCGGAGAACTGGTGACTGCATTGTACCATTCTTCCTCCGGCGGGCGAACGGAAAACTGCGAGGCCGTATTCGCTGTTGCTCTGCCCTATCTTGTTTCGGTTGAGAGCGGCGGGGAAGAGGATTCGCCGGAGTTTACTTCGGAAAAATGCTACACGACCGCTGAATTTATCAGCAAAGTGAATTCGGCTTTTCCCGATGCGCAAATGTCCGACCCCGCAAAGGATGTTGACGTTTGGCAGCGCACGGAGAGCGGGCGGATTCAGCTGATTCGTTTGGGCGGCACCGTTGTTACCGGGCAGCAGCTCAGGAACGCGCTTAAACTCCGCAGCACCAATGTTAAGTTTTCAATCACGCAGTCGAATGTTAAAATCACCTGCTTCGGCTTTGGGCACGGCGTCGGCATGAGCCAGTGCGGCGCAAATGCAATGGCAAAAAACGGCAGCAGTTTCGATGAAATTTTGCGGCATTACTATACCGGAGTGGACATAGAACGGTTTGAAGTTGACAGCGGGGAACTGTGTCTGCTTCCGGAGCAGACCAATGAATAGAACAGAAGCACCGAATCGCAGGGTTCGGTGCTTAAATTTTGAAAACAGTCTTCAATGGGGTATTTTCGAATCATTTGATTGACGTTCCGAATTGTATATGCTATTATAACTTCAGGAAGACTATTAGGAATTAGGAATTAGGAAGGAGGAATTTGGAATGAAGACAAAAAGGGTTTGGGTATTTATAATCATATTTGCGGTGCTCGCTGCTGCCGTTTTGGCTGTGCCGATCCCGAAGGCGGCACTCGACGACGGCGGAACGCGGGAATATGCGGCGCTGACATACCGCATTGTTAAATGGAAAAAGTTTTACGCCGGCGGAACATATGAAAAAACAAAGGTTTATTTCGGAAAGGATCTCAAAAAAACGCTTGATGAGCTTTGGGCAGAGGAAGCAGCGGGCATTGAGCATGTTTTTGATGCGGAAATTACGGAAATCAGCGGAAGTGTTGTTACGGTTCGTCCCGCTGCGGGCACGGCGGAAGCCGCAAGCAGCGATAAAATCCAATTCGGCACAGGCAATCTTGAACGGATCGGATTTAATGTCGGGACGGTTGTGCGGGTGACGTACAGAGGAGGCATAAGCGAAACTTATCCCGCGCAGATAAACGCAATAAGCTGGAAAAATGCGGACGATTTGAGGAACAGAGACTTTGATGGGGAATGACTGAATAAATCAACGGCCGAAAAAATCGAAAAGGATTCGACCGGCCACGTTATAATTACAAGAATATATGCGGATTGTTTCTTTGCAAGCCCCGTTATCCCATCGCCCTACGAACTGAAGCTTAACGGCAGGCTTTCGGACGAATACTGCGTCGGCGATCATGTTTTATGCAAGGTGGAAAACTACTGTGCGGACAGTGAAACCGAGCATCACGAGGCGGATGTTCTGTCCGTTGAGCCGAGCGATTGGGCACCCGATCCGTACGTTGCTTACAAGCCCGTTGTTTACCTCTATCCCGAAACGGAAACGGATGTTTATGTGAATCTTGAGCTTGACGGTGCGCTGACATGCACATACCCGAAATACAAAAACGGGTGGCGCGTGAAAGCTTCCCCGAACGGAGTGCTGACCGATGAAAACGGCACGGAATACAATTATCTCTATTGGGAGGGGGAAACGAATGCGCGGTTTGATTTTTCAAAGGGCTTCTGCGTAAAGGGCGGCGATACGGCTGCATTCCTTGAAACTGCGCTTGAAAAATTGGGCCTCAATCGACGTGAGGCAAACGAATTAATCGTCTTCTGGCTGCCGCTTATGGAACAGAATCCGTACAATGTGATTTCATTCCAAGCCGATTGCTACACACAGGCTGCAAAGCTTGAAGTTGAGCCTGCGCCCGATACCGTGATTCGTGTTTTCATGGCGTGGCAGAAATCCGATGCATTTGTTGAAATTGCAGAGCAGACGCTGACCGCACCCGAACGCCGCGGTTTTACCGTTGTTGAGTGGGGCGGGACGGAGATAAGCACAGGAGACGAGAACTGAATGACAGTAACAAGATTGATTGACGCGCAGCATTCGAAGGACATAAATCTTCCGAATGAGCCGTTTAAACTGTTCGGGCGGCTGATTCCGAAATATTCGGACGGAAAATGGAGTTGGGAAACGGAGCTTTTTGCACCGGAGAACGCTTCTGAAATGCGCTTTCCTGACGAAAATTATGATTTTGAACAAATGAGCGAAAACTGCACTTTTATCGGCGCGTATGACGGCGAATGCGATGATGAGAGCATTCGCGGCGCGGCAGGCGGTGCCGATGCGGAAAACTGTATCGGACTTGCGGTAATGCAGGAAGGCTTCTTTAAGTATATGTACCTCTGTGACCTGAAGGTCAGCGCGGCGGCACGGGGCCGCGGCATCGGAATGAAGCTTATCGAACGCGCGAAAGAGCTTGTGCGGGGAAAGGGGTATCGCGGGATTTAAGTCATTGCACAGGACAATAATCTCGGTGCATGTCTTTTTTACCTGAAATGCGGGTTCCGCATCGGCGGATTTGACACGGAAATCTATCGCGGCACGGCGCAGGAAGGCAAGAGCGATATTATCTTTTACCTTGACTGCTGAGCCAAACCGCACGTCAATATAACGGCGCAAACACAGCAAACACAAAACGCTGCACCCGAAAAAGGATGCAGCGTGTTTTGTTATTCAATCGGATTCAGTTGAAGCACAAAACAAAATCAGGCGCGGAATCCGAATTGCCGAACGGCAGGGCAAAGCTTATCTGCCTGCGGTTGCGACCATAACGGCCTTGATGGTGTGCATACGGTTTTCGGCTTCGTCGAATACCTTGGAGCAGGGAGCGCGGAAGACTTCGTCGGTAACTTCCTGTTCTGCAACGCCGTACTTTTCGTAAATCTCTCTGCCGACGGAGGTTTCAAGATCGTGGAAGCTGGGCAGGCAGTGGAGGAAAATGCAGTCGGGGTTATGGGTCATGTTCATCATGTCCATGGTTACGCGGTAGGGGGTGAGGAGCTTGATGCGCTCTTCGAACTGAGCCTCTTCGCCCATGGAAACCCAAACGTCGGTGTAGATAGCGTCCGCACCGTCAACAGCGGCGATATCTTCGGAGAATTCGATCTTTGCGCCGGTGGTCTTTGCAAGCTCGCGCATTTCTTCAACAAGATGATCCTCGGGGAAGAGAGCCTTGGGAGCGATGCCGACAAAGTGCATACCGAGTTTTGCGGAGATGATCATGAGGGAGTTGCCCATGTTGTTGCGTGCATCACCGACATAAACGAGCTTGACCTTGTTGAGGGGCTTGGCGATGTTTTCCATGATGGTGAGGCAGTCTGCAAGAACCTGAGTGGGATGATACAGGTCGGTGAGGCCGTTCCATACGGGAACGCCCGAATGCTTTGCGAGCAGCTCAACGGTCTCCTGCTTGAAACCGCGGAATTCAATGCCGTCATAGAAACGGCCGAGAACCTTTGCGGTGTCCTCAAGGGATTCCTTTTTACCCATCTGGCTGTTGGAAAGGAAGGTTACATGTGCGCCTTCGTCAAGCGCGGCAACCTCGAATGCGCAGCGGGTGCGGGTGGAAGTTTTTTCGAAAAGAAGAACGATGTTCTTGCCTGCAAGCAGATCACCGGGAATACCGGCACGCTTTTTTGCCTTAAGGTCGGCGGCAAGGTTGAGAAGATAACGGATTTCATCGGGAGTGAAATCCTTGAGGGTAAGCAGGGAACGCCCTTTAAGATTAACAGGCATGGTAAATCTCCTTTGTGTTTGTTTCGCGCAGGCCGATCGTTAAACCAACGAAGAAACCCGCGCATTTTTTGACATTTAAATTATAGCATATCGAAACGGGATTGAAAAGAGAAAAAAACCTTTGAAAAATTATATTATCAAAACAAAATGCAGCCGCCTGTGCGTATGAAAGCGAACGCGTTGCGGCTGTGCGGAACAAAATCGGGAGTTTAAGCAAGGCGGGAAGCAAACGCGGCCGAACGGAACGGGTTGAGGAATGCTGCATGATGAGACAAATAAAAAGATGATAATATATTGCAAAAATAAAATAAAAACAGGCTCGGATGTGCGAATTCGGGCTTGACAAAACGGGGGCATTGCGGCTATAATAACTAATTGTGACACTATGGGGTTTTCTTCGGAAATCTGCCGAGCGAAACTTTTTTCGCCGAAAATGCTCCTTTGAGCATGGGTCGGACAGATTGCGATATTCCCTTGTAAATAAGCAAGAAAGAGGTACTGTACACTATGAAGATGACTTTTCAGCCCAAAGTTAGGCAGAGGAAAAAGGTTCACGGTTTCCGCAAGCGCATGAGCACCGCCAACGGCCGCAACGTGCTCGCACGCAGGCGCAGCAAGGGCAGGAAGAAACTGTCTGCATAAGCCTTTTCTATGATTTGCGCCGTGTTTTTGCCCAATGCGGGGGATTGAACTTCCGATTTTAAGCGAAACATGCGCGAATGCGGGACTTGCTTTTCGGCAGGCTCGCTTTTTTGAGACCTCAAACGAGGAAAAACGGTTTGCAGCCTGCGGCGGATTTAACCGGGCAGCCTGCTGCGAACACTGCTCACAAAGGCTTTTTACAAGAGCTTTTTCCGGCGAAGATCCCGCTTAATATGTTCGCCCGTACGGCGGAGCGGACTCGGTGTGCGGCTGTGCCGCACCCGAGGCGGTATCATTTCATAAGTTCATTAACATTTTGAACAACTGTGCTCCGATGAGGCGGCAGGCGTTCGGTGTGTTTTCGGTTGGTTTTGTGTTGAGGAGCTTTGCTTGCGTGTGAGTTTCACAAAGCCATTGAATTGCTGCGGAAACGCTGTTTTGAACGGTCTTTGAGTTTTAACGGAACAAACGGAAAAGCACTCGGCACCCGAACAATAACAATATAAAATATGTCGCGCGGCGGCACCGGATTGCGCTGCGCAGCATACGGTTTTAATATATGTTTTGATGTGCGGTATTGCCTGAAAAAACGACAGACTAACTGAACAAACGCTGATTTTTAAGAGTTTTTGCTAAAATCTGTATTTTGATGTGTATTCAGTGCTTCCTCGGCAAAAACGAATCGGTCGGCATATGCGTGATAATCTGAAAACTGAAAGTGAAGCGTTGCTATTCTCTCAAACGAAATAAGGAGTTCCGCAGAACCTATCGCATCGGGAAATCGGTCGGGGGGCGGAGCGTGGTTTTGATTTATGCCAAGGGCAGACAGGGCGAAGTCAAAATCGGTTTTTCCGTGAGTAAAAAAATCGGCAACGCTGTTGTTCGTAATAAAGCAAAACGCCGTATGCGTGAGGCTGTGACCCCGCTTATTCCCTGCATAAAGCCGGGATGCAGGCTTATTTTTATTGCGAGACAGCCGATAGTTGACGAAAAGCTTCCGGACATTCGCAGCTCAATGAGATATTCTCTCAAACGGGCGGGGTACTTAAATACGAACCCACCGCAGGAGAAGGAAAAACAGCGGGCAAGCGATGCGGAGGCGGAAACGAAGGAAAGCGATAACGAAAATTGCGGCGGGAACCCGACATGAACTCATGGGGGCGCGAAAATGATTCCGAACGCGAACGGCTGAGTTTGCCCGCACGGCTGTTTATTCAGCTTATAAAAAGCTATCAGCTGTTTGTTTCGCCGCGCAGCGATCCGTGCTGTCGTTATACGCCGAGCTGCTCTCAGTATGCAATCGATGCTTTGAGAATACACGGAGCGTTCAAGGGGTTATTCCTTGCGGTTTGGCGCATAATGCGCTGCAACCCGTTTTCAAAGGGCGGATACGATCCCGTTCCGAATAAGACATCCGAAAAAAAGCTTAATCTGATGCGTTTTTTTCGTTGCCGGAAGGCGGCGAACGAAACGGAATCGGGCGGTGCGGCCGAAAATGGGGAGACCTGTACGCAAAACGTACGGTATCGGAAAAATAAGTGCCGCAGACTGACGGACAGAAAGGATAAAATAACAGAAAATGATTAACGATTTCTTCCTTACCGAGTGGTTTTTTGATTTGCTTCGTTGGCTCTACAGCGTGCTTGGCAACAATTATTTTCTTACGATATTTATCGTTACGCTTGCTTTGCGCATAATTCAGATCCTTCCCGATATCAACAATCGCAAAAATCAGCGCAAACAGGCAAAGATTCAGCCCGAAATTGAAAGACTGAAAAAGAAATATGCCGACAATCCGCAAAAACTCAGCATGGAGCAGAACAAACTCATGCGGGAAAACGGCATCGGTATGCTTTCAAGCTGTCTTCCTCTGCTGCTGACGCTTCCGCTTTTCTTCTGCTTCCTTGCAGCATTCCGCTTTTGGGGCTATGAACAGACCGTTCGGCTCACATACGAAACGATCGTTAACGAGGAAAAAGCGCAGGAGACTTTCGACAGCTACAGCTTCCTCTGGATTACGAACATCTGGCAGCCGGACAGCGGCTTTGCGCCTGTCGTCACGCCTGCGAAAACCGTTAAAACTTACGGCAATTCTTCGACCTGTGCGTGCACAAAAGCAAACAACATAGGCAATCTTAAACTTTTCCACACCGGGTACACCGATGCGGCCGGCAATAAGATTGAAGGCAAAGTGATTTGGGAAAAACTTGTTGAGGCCGGACTTGCAACCGGCGAATTCGGCTCGAACAGCATGGATCTGCTGCCGACGGACACCGCCGTTGAAAAATACGATAACCTGATGAAAAAATATCAGCACGGAAACAATAACGGATGGTTCATCCTGCCCGTGCTTGCAACCGGCTTCCAGCTGCTTTCGGCGTGGCTCTCAATGCGCCAGTCCAAGAAGCTGAACCCCGGTGCCGCTCAGCAGCAGCAAAGCATGAATTTCATGCTGTGGCTGTTCCCGATAATGAGCTTCTTTGTATGCTTGAGCTCCACCTCGGCATTCTCGCTCTATTGGGTTCTCAGCAGCGTGCTTCAGATTATCACGTCCCAGCTCACGAACCTTATCATGAGCAAAAAGGAAAATGCGGATGAGGTTTCTTCCGCAAAACCTTCAAAAGCAAAATAAAATTCACTTAATCGGTGCGCGGTTCCGGCGGCGGAACTGCGTACCGCATCGTTCATTTCGGACTTTCGCAGGTTGCCGAACTCCGTCCGAATTGCACGAAAGCAGCGAACCGCCGCAGCAAACTTCGGATTTTATCGGGCAGAGCAGCACATTATGACGGCGTCTTTCCCGTCCGCCCGTGTGAAAACAAATTTAAACACAAATAACGAAAGGATATGCCGCACAAACAGGCGCGGCGGCACTGCGGCACACCGTGCGTACAGCACCGAGTGCGCAGATGCTTCAAGGTAAAACACATGCGTTCAATCCAAGCAACGGGAAAATCCGTTGATGCAGCCATCTTCAGCGGTCTTCAGCAGCTCGGCCTGTCAATCGACGAGGTCACAATAAATGTTATTCAACACGGAACAAAAGGTCTTCTCGGCATCGGTGCAAAACCTGCAATCGTTGAGTTGACGGAAAAACCCGCCGAGGAAGTCGTTGTTCCCGATTTCACGGCGGAACTTGCCCGCGAACGCCGCGAACGCACCGAAAGGCGCGGAAACCGCGATAACCGCAGCGGACGTGACAACCGCGAGAATCGCGACAACCGCCGCAGAGAAGACAGAGAAACCGTGACGGCAATTGCAGAGGGCGTGGAAGAAACACGCAAAGAGATTATCGAACCCGAAATTCCGGAAACGGATATGCCGGTCGGAACGGGAACCGCCGCAGCGGAAGCGTATGATGAAAATGCAAAGTACGATGTTCCCGAAACAGTGAACAGGGCGGAGGACGAGTTCGCCGCCAAACCCGAAAGGAACGAAAAATACGAAAGAAACAATCGTGCAAACCGTGACAGCCGCGGCAATCGCAACCGTCCGCAAAGGCAGACCCGCGAGGAAGAGCCCGCGCCCGAAGCCGTGAAAGAACCTCCCGTGAATTACACCGAGGAGGCTGCCGAGGGTGAACCTGCGGCTCAATTCGTGACGGAACTTATTGAAAAAATGGGCATCAGCGGAAAGGTGCTTGCGGCAAGGGAAGAGGATGCGATAAGGCTGCGTATTGACAGCGACACAATGGGCGTTCTTATCGGTCACCGCGGCGAGACTTTGGATGCAATTCAGTACCTGACAGGGCTTGTTATTAACCGCAATCGCAAGGTGGACGGCTATACACGCGTTACCATCAACACCGAGGACTACCGTGAAAAGCGTGAAGAAACCCTTATCCGTCTTGCAAGGCGCGTTGCGGCGCAGGTTAAATCAACGGGCAGGCCGAGAACCCTTGAAGCCATGAATCCCTATGAGCGCAGGATTCTGCATTCCGCTTTGCAGAACAACCCCTATGTTACCACCCACAGCGAGGGCGAAGAGCCGAATCGCAGGGTTGTTGTTGCGCCGAAGCGCGGCAGAAGACCGCAGCGTCCCCGCGACAAGGCATAAACACGGTAAACTCGTTTTGGCAGCATTGAAGGCATGAAAAAAATAAACACATGCAATGATAATATTTTCGCACTGTCCACCCCGGTGGGCGGTGCGATTGCTGTAATTCGGGCAAGCGGAAGCGGTGTTTTGCCCGTTCTCAGGGAGATTTTTTCGGGCAGAATCGAACATCGGCAGCTGAATTACGGCAAAATAACCGACAGAATTGAACCCGACGGCGGACAGGGCGAAGAACGGAAGGAAAACGAGGCGGGTGCATTGGCCGTGCTTGACGAAGCTATGGCGGTTTATTTCCGTGCACCGCATTCCTACACGGGTGAAGATATGTTTGAGCTTAATCTGCACGGCTCCTATTCCGTAGTTTCGGCTGTATCGCGCGCGCTGACACGGCGGGGGATGCGGCTTGCGGAAGCGGGTGAATTCACAAAACGTGCCTTTTTGAACGGAAAGATGGATCTTGTTCAGGCTGATGCGGTGATGGATTTGATAAATGCAGAAACGCGGCGCGGAGCGAGTGCGGCGTTGGAGCAGCTCGAGGGCGGATTGAGCAGGAGAATCGGCGCAATTGAAGAAAAGCTGCTTGATTTTGCAAGCGAACTTGCGGCAGCAATGGATTACCCGGAGGAAATGGAGGATGAGGTGCTTTCGGCTGCGCCGGAGGTGCTGAATTCGGCAATTTCCCGCATAAGGGACTTGATTGACAACGGGAATTGCAATAAAATTATACGCGAGGGGGCAAAGCTTGCCATTCTCGGAAGGCCGAATGTCGGAAAATCCAGCCTTCTAAATGCGCTGATGAATGCGGAACGTGCAATCGTTACAAACATTGCGGGCACAACACGCGATGTTCTGGAAGAGAAAATCGATTTGCTCGGTTTGCCTGTTCGCATTGCCGATACGGCGGGCATTCACGAAACCGGCGATGCGGTTGAAAAAATCGGAATTGAACGCGCTCTGCACGAAGCCGCTTCCGCAGAATGTGTGCTGCTGCTGTTTGACGGTTCGGCGGGCATAACGCAGGAGGATGAGAGACTCGTTCAAAAAGTTTTCGGCATGAATTGCCGAAATATAATTTTTGTAATAAACAAATGTGATCTGTCGGATTGCGGGACGGCGGCTGAACAGCTGAAAAATATTGCGCCCGAAAATGTCGGGAGCATAAGCCGAATCAGCTGCCGCACGGGTTTCGGACTGGATGAGCTGAAACACCGAATTGCGGAGGCGGTCGGGCTTTCCGAAGGGCGTGCCATTGTGACGAATGAAAGGCATATCGAGTGCCTGAGTGCGGCTTGTGCGGAACTTTGTGAGGCGGCGGAACTCTTTTCCAAAGGCGGGAATGCGGCCGAAATGCTTCTTCCGCAGACCGAGCTTGTTGCGGAATCGGTCGGGAATGCACTGCACTGCCTCGGCGAAATAAGCGGCAGAGAAGTTTCGGAGGAGCTTCTTGATCGCATTTTTGAACGGTTCTGTGTCGGAAAATAGCTGAACGGAAATGCAGGGCGCGGCGAAGGCTGAACCCTGTAAGTTAGGAGCTGAAATGGACGAAACGGCAGTCTATCTTTTTAATCACGGCGAAAATGCATATGCTTATCGCGCGTTGGGTGCGCACGAGAGGAACACCGGAGGCATCCGATATTGGGAATTCTCCGTTTTTGCACCGAATGCGGTTCGAATATCCGTTGTGGGCGATTTCAACAATTGGAAACAGGACGCAAATCCGATGGAAAAATTCGGAGAAACGGGCTGTTGGAGCTGCCGTATTGCGGAGGCAGGAAAGGGCGACAGATACAAGTTTGCAATTACCGGCAGGGACGGGCAAACGGTGCTTAAATCCGACCCGTTCGCATTCCGTTCGGAACTTCGGCCGGGAACGGCAAGCGTGCTTCACGACATTCCCCGGAATGTGTGGACCGACGGCGAATATCTTAAACTCCGCGCGCAGAGGAATCTTTTCACCGAACCGATAAACATATACGAGGTTCACGTCGGCTCGTGGAAACAGGGCATGAACTACTCTGAATTGGGACGCGAACTCGTCGATTACTGCGTAAGAATGGGTTATACGCATATTGAGCTTTTGCCGCTTGCCGAACACCCGCTGGATGACAGCTGGGGTTATCAGGTCACGGGCTATTATGCGGTCACGGCGCGCTACGGTGCGCCCGAACAGCTTGCGGAGCTTGTGGATTATGCGCATAAATGCGGCATTGGGGTTATAATGGACTGGGTTCCGGCGCATTTCACAAAGGATGAGAGCGGATTGCGCAGATTTGACGGAGGAACATTGTTCGAACCCGCAGAACCGCTCCGCGCCGAGATGCCGCAATGGGGGACGCTGCTGTTTGATTACGGGCGAAGCGAGGTTGTGAGCTTCCTGATTTCGAACGCTTTGTATTGGCTGCGCGAATTCCATTTTGACGGTCTGAGGGTCGATGCTGTGAGCTGTATGCTTTACCATGATTTTTGCAGGGATGAATGGCTCCCGAACCGTTTCGGCGGCAGAGAAAACCTTGAAGCGATAGAGTTCATTAAAAAGCTGAACGCTGCCGTGCACAGAGAGTGTCCGAACACGCTTATGATTGCGGAGGAAAGTTCGGCTTTTCCGAAACTTACCGAACCGGTTGCGTTCGGAGGGTTGGGTTTCGATTTCAAATGGAACATGGGGTTCATGAATGATACTCTAAAATATTTCAGCGCGGATGCGGCGGAAAAACGAACACTGCACGAAAAGCTGACTTTCCCGATGGTATATGCGTTTTCCGAAAAGCATGTGCTGCCGTTTTCGCATGATGAGGTTGTTCACGGCAAATTTTCCCTGATAAACCGCATGAAGGGCAGTTACGAACAGAAGTTTGAACAGCTGCGGCTTCTTTTTGCATATCAGCTCGCGCATCCGGGCAAGAAACTCAATTTTATGGGGAATGAGTTCGGGCAGTTTATAGAGTGGGATTTTAAAAAGCCGTTGGACTGGTTCCTTTTGGACTATCCCGCTCATGCGGCAATGCAGGAATTTTCATGCGCACTGAATTGGTTTTACCGCGGCACGCCTGCACTGCATCGCGAGGATGAAGGCTGGCAGGGTTTTCGCTGGCTGAGCGCGGATGATTGCGAAAATTCCGTCATTGCATTTGCGCGAACCAACGGAAGCGATACTGTCGCTGCTGTTTTTAACTTTTTGCCGAGGGAGCATTCGGCATACAGGCTGAATATCGGCGCATTGGCCGCGGAGCTTGGGACAGCAAAGAGCAGGGCCGACGGAGTCGGGTTCGAATGCGTGTTTTCAACACATATGCGCGGCGCGGTGACTGTTCGGGTTAAAGGCGGAAAGACAGGGCGGAGGCGGAAAAAAATCTTGGGTGAGGCCCGTCATACGGTGGATGAGCTGTACTGCGAAATTCCGCTTTACGGCTATGAGGGTGCATTTTACCGCCTAAAGCGTATCGATAAACCCGTTCTTGAAAAAAACAGGGGAAACGAATAGAAAAAACGTTTCCGAAAACAGGTTCCGCAAACGAAAAGACAGTTGAACAAACGGGGGGAACATATGCGCGGAGAAATTGACAACAGAACATTTTTCGCGGGAGCCGAAACACAGGTTCTTCCGTCCGAAAAGCGATTTCTGCTCGGCAGAGTCGCAATAATCGACCGTGTGGCCTGCCTTGACTGCGGGGACTGCGATTCGGCATGCAGCTTCGGCGCAATTGAACAGGGAAAAAACAATGCCGACGAAGCATTTGCGGGTCACAGGATTATTTACGAAAAATGCATAGGCTGCGGCGGCTGCCTGAGCTGCTGCGAAATGCGGGCAATTCGGCTTGCTGACGGGGCAAAAGGTGCGCTTGATGCGGAAATTACGGCGCGCCATGATGAAAATCCGCTGCCGGAACTCGGAAAACCCGTGGACGTGTTCAATGCTTTCGGCGAAAAAATCAGCGGAGGACGCGTTACCCAGGCTCTTGCGGGCTCAAACGCCGGGCGTGCGGCAACGATTCGGTTTCGACTCCCCCGCGAATTCCTGTCGGATGGATGCTTTGCCCATGCGGTGCGTGAAGGCTGAATGCCGAAAGCTTCGGAACGCCGAAAGAAAATGCGAGATACGGAATTAATGAATCGGAGGATGCAAATGATAATTGTTGGAATATGCGGCGGCAGCGGCAGCGGCAAATCAACTTTTGCCGAAAGAATACGGGACGGTTTAAACTGCTCGTGCGAAATCATGCGGCTTGATTGCTATTATTTTGACCAGGGCGGGAAGCCGTTTGAAGAACGTACAAAAGTGAACTACGATTCTCCCGAAATATTTGATTTCGATGAAATGCTTGCGGATATCCGCCTGCTGATTGACGGAAAACCCGTGACGCGGAAGGGTTACAACTATGCAGAACACAGACGGGACGACAGCGAAGAGCTGATGTATCCGCCGGAGGTGCTGATAATCGAAGGGATCCATGTTTTTTATGATGACAGAATATGTGATGTAATGAATCTGAAACTGTTCATAAAAGTGGACAGCGATATTTGTCTTCTGCGGCGTATCGCACGGGATATGAACGAGCGCGGGCGTTCTCTTGAAAGTATTTCGGAGCAGTACAAAGCAACGGTGAAGCCGATGCGTGAAAAATACATCGACAGGTATATCGACAAGGCGGATGTCGTTGTTATGCGCGGCGGAATGAATGAACAGGCATTGAAAACGACCATATCCTATATTAAGTCCTGCGTGAAAGAGCAAAGGTCGGCCGAATCCGAAAAAAACGAAAGCGACGGAAACGATTCCGAATAAAGAGGAGCAACTGCGGATGAACAATCACAATGAAAGAATAATACCCGTAATCGTGAAAAGGGGGGAAAGGTTTTGAGTAAACTGCGCGCACTTTGGAGAAACGGCAGAGGGATGCTTTTTGTAGTTCTCGTCGGCATTGCTTTTTATGAAATGCTTGAGCATTTTTCGTCGGTGAGGGCTGTAATTTCCCGAACGACATCGGTTTTGATGCCGATATTGTGCGGACTGATGGTTGCATACATAATCAATATTCCCGCAACGATACTTCAGGGAACTCTGTTCAAAAAGGCTCATGCTGCCGGCAAAAAATACGTTGTTCCGCTCACGGTTGTGCTGAGCTATCTTATCGTGTTCGGCATTCTCACCGCCGTGCTTATTATTGTTATTCCGAAGGCGGCGGACAGCGTGAAAATCCTGTTTGACAATTTTGAAACATATTACAACAGTGCGGCAAAATGGGCGACCGAATTTTGGGAGGGATTGAATCTCAGCGACGAAGTTACGGCGCGTGCGGTTGAAATTTCAAACAAGATACTGGACAATGTGGAAGTGTTCACAACCAATCTTGCTCCGAAGCTTTTGGGTTACACTTTCAATGCGGTAAGCACGGTTGCGGACATTCTGCTTGCGCTTGCGTTCAGCATATACGCAATCCTTGATAAAAACCGCCTGCTTGCACATTCACGGCGGTTCGTAAGGAGCGTTTTCAATGAAAAGCATTCAAGCGGGATTCTTGAAGTTTTTTCGTATGCAAACCTGACTTTTCGCGGTTATTTTGCCGGACAGATAACAAGCTGCACGATAATCGGCATATTGTGCTATATCGGAATGCGGATCATGAACATGCCGTTTCCGGAGATGATAAGCGTGTTTATCGCAGTATTCGCAATGATTCCGATACTCGGCCCGTGGCTCAGCACGATTCCGAGTGCGTTCATAATCCTTATGACATCACCCGGCAAGCCTGAACTTGTGCTGTATTTTGTGATTATGATTATCATAATACAACAGATTGACAACAACCTTGTTTATCCCCGCGTGGTCGGCGATGCGGTTGGACTGTCAAGCGCATGGGTTCTCGGAGCGGTCATTCTGGGCAGCGGCTTGTTCGGCATTGCAGGCCTTATTTTTGCCGTTCCTGTCACGGCTGTGCTTTATCGTCTGCTTGCGGACTGGACAAACGAACGCGCAAGGCAGCGGGGGGTTCCGATCATCGACACCGTGCCCGGCGTGAAATACGATCTGCGCGGGCATGTTCGCCGCAGCTTTAAAAAGAAAAAAAATAAAGCTTCGTCCGGCTCCGGAAGGCTGAAAACCAAAGAGACAAAAACCGAAACGGGCGAAACGGCAGCTGCGGACAAAGCGGGCAGAATCGAAAAATCCGAAAACGAAAACAGTGATAATAAGTGAATAAAAAATTGCGAAAAGAGGGGTAAAAATGAAATCGCAATCACATCCTTTCAAGCATCTCCGCACGATTTTGCGGCATCGCCGTGCGGTGTTCCGCCATTGCGTTTTGGCAGGCATACCGTGGCAGGGAATCAAACATGACTTGTCAAAATTTTCGCCCTCGGAATTTATACCGAGCGCAAGGCATTATGACGGGACACGCAGCCCGAACGAACTTGAACGCGCAGAATACGGCTGCTCATTTGCGTGGATGCACCATAAGGGGCGCAACAAGCATCATTTTGAGTATTGGACGGATTACAGCCCGATAACAAAGCGCATGTCTCCGGTTAAAATGCCGCTTCGGTATGTTGTTGAAATGTTCTGTGACAGAGTGGGGGCGTGCAAAACCTATAAGGGGAAAGAGTACACTTCGAGCGACCCGTACGATTATTTTATGCGCGGGAACGCAAAAAACGTAATGCACCCGGAAACGGCGGCTTTGCTTGAAAAACTGCTTGTGATGCTTCGTGACGACGGGGAGAAAAAAGTTTTCCGCTACATTCGAAAAGAACTGATGAAGAAACGGGACTATTGAACGGCGAAAGCATGATTTTAAATATCTGTACACAATTTGCCGCAAAGAATTCGTAAAAATTAGCAATTTGGGGCTTGCGGTTCGGCGGGCATATGTGCTATTATTAAACCGACGGAAAGAAAAGCCGAAGGGCTGAGCTTCCCGGAAAAATACAAGCTGCGGACTTCTGCCGCATTTCAGTCGAAATTCGGGAACATGCTTTCCGAATGCGCGGAATGCTGCGGCCCGAAAGAGTGAAAGGAAAAAACATGAAAAAATATTCCAAAATCGCAAGAATCGCCGCGTTCGCGCTGGCAGTCGTGATGCTGTTCGCCTTTGCGGGCTGCAGCGGCAAAAAGAATAACAACAACAAGAACAACGGCGGCAGCAACAACGGCGGCGGCAGCGGCGAAAACAGAACCGCTCCCTCCAACACGCCCGTTCCTGCGCCTTCAACAAAAACTCCTCAGATGAACGATGATATGAAATCCCTTAACGAGCTCTTTGTCGGAATTCAGGCGGGAACGACCCCGATCACCGGCATTACGGTTAAAACAAGCTATTCAAATCCCAACGGCAACCCTTTGGAGTTTGATGCTGCAAATATCCCTGCGGAGCAGCAGGAGCTTTACAACAAAATAATCGATTTCATTAAGGGCATTAAAATCAGTTTTTCGGCCTGCAATTGGGACAAGTTCCTGAACGTGATCGGTGCGGCACCGGAAAGAAAAACCAATGAAGCCGCATTGACAACGGCGATGGTCGAGAAGGGTTCGGACAGCGTTATCTACATCAAAACCGAAAGTCAGACCCTTGCATTGACTTTCATTAACGACGGTACGATTCTCCTTGCCGGATGCACCTTTGATGCGGGTGCGGCGGAAGGCAAAATCACTCCCTCCGCAACCCTTATCTGCGGCAGCTTCGACACGAATTATACAATGCAGCTGCGCAGCCTGTTCGGAGTGAAGTAAAACATCCGGGTTGAAGGCCGGCAGTCGGATAAAGTATATGAAAACCCGCTCCGCATGTTTCATGTGTTGGGAGCGGGTTCTTATATTAAAAATGACGTTTGACTGAAACGCAGCCCAAACCGGCATAGCCTGTTCGGAAATATTGAATGTGTGCATTGATAACGGGGTACTGCGCATAAAAAAGGTAACAAAGGTAATATGAATTTTGAAATATCTGTTGACTTTATAATTTTTGAAACCGAACGTCTGCTGCTGCGCGAATTCAACGCCGATGACGTCGACGCGGTATATGCCTATGCGGGCGATGCGGAGAATACAATTTACATGGACTGGGGTCCCGCAAGTCGTGAGGAAGTTCGGAATTTTGTTCAATCCCGCCTTGCACAGCAGATAACGGAACCGCGGCGCATTTTTGATTTTGCCGTTTGCATCAAGGCGACGGGCCGGCTTATCGGCAGTATGGGCTTGTTTTTTGGCGATGACGGGCAGCAGGCGGAACTCGGCTACACGATTAACAAAGCATTTTGGGGCAAGGGATATGCCTCCGAAGCAGCGAATGGAATGCTTCAATTCGGCTTCATGAACCTTAATCTGCACCGCATAAGCGCAAGGTGCGACAGCATGAACACTGCCTCGGAACGAGTTATGCAGCGTCTCGGAATGCGATTCGAGGGCGAAGCGAAGTCCGCCGAATATGTCAGAGTACGCACGCGGCGGCAGTGGCGCAGCGTAAAGCACTATGCAATGCTGCAAAAAGAGTTCCTGAATCGAATGATCGACGGGGAAGATGTTTGACTCGGCCGTGACTGAAAAACGCCCTGCATGTGTGCATTATGCGGCTATATTTTATATTTGACCGCAAAGGCTTTTTAATGCGTAAAAAAGCAGCTTGTTTTGACAAAAACATCCTAAATATATTTGCAACCGCGGTTGCAACAGGCTACAATGTAACCATGGAAAACGTGCGCACAGGGTCTTGTGGACGGCGAATGCGGGCGGTTTCGAATATATTTTTGCACAATGGTGCGTTTCACGGGTTTCAAAACGGAGCGCTGCGGCAGCGGACACGGCGCAGAGAACTCCCGCAGAAACCGAATTTGATTTTTCCGCACGGATTTTCAAGGAGGATTATATTATGCAGACAGCAAACCGTATGCAGGGCGTTTCAGGCAGCGCGATCAGGGAGCTTTTCAAGCTTCTGGGTGATCCGAACATCATCTCTTTCGGCGGCGGCAATCCCGCGAAAGAGTGCTTCCCGAAGGAAGAGATCCGCGCAATTACCGATGAGCTGCTCAGAGATAAATCCGATATTCTGCTTCAGTACGGTGCGACCGAAGGCTATCTGCCGCTGCGCCGCGCATATCTCGACAGCATTCTTCCCGACAGCGGGCTGCACGGCGAGCTTGACAATGTTCTTTCGCTGACCGGTTCGATGCAGGGGCTTGATCTTATTTGCAAAACTGTCATTAATCCCGGTGATGTTGTGCTTGTTGAAGAGCCAAGCTTTCTCGGTGCGCTGCAAACTTTCCATGTTGCGCAGGCGAAGCTTGTCACCGTTCCTCTTCATCCGGACGGAATTCACATCGATGAGCTTGAGGCGGTCGTTCGTGAACACAAGCCCGTGATGTTTTACACAATTCCCACCTTCCAGAACCCCACAAGCTGGGTTTCCGGCGTTGAAGTGCGCAGGCGCATTGCGGAGCTTGCTGCCGAGTTTGACATGCTCGTAATCGAGGATGACCCCTATGCCGCGCTCCGTTTTTCCGGTGAAAAGCTGCCCACAATCAAAAGCTTTGACACGAGCGATAATGTTATCGTTCTGACCAGTTTTTCAAAAACGATTTCCCCCGGTCTGCGCGTCGCGCTCTGCTTCGGCAGCAAGGATCTCATCCGCAAAATGACGATAGCAAAACAGGGCAGCGATACTCACTCGCCGAACCTTAATCAGGCAATCGTTGCCGAATACATCAATCGCGGCTTTATGCCGAAACATATAGAGCATATATCGGGCGTTTATTCCCGCTCAGCCCGCATTATGACCGATGCGATGGCTGAGCATTTCCCCGAATGGGTTCACTTTGAGCAGCCCGTCGGCGGTCTGTTCATCTGGTGCACCCTTCCCGAGGGCTGGGATGCAAACGAAATCTTCAAGCGTGCGGTCGAGCGTAAAGTTGCGTTCGTTCCCGGTGCGCCTTTCTTCACAACCCCGGGCAAAGGTCAGAACACCTTCCGCCTGAACTTCTCCGCAGAGCCCGAGGAGCGCATTCGCGAGGGCATAAAGCGGTTGGGCGACCTTCTTAAGGAAATGGCGGAAGAACAGAAATAAAATTCGGTTCAAACCCCACCAAATCCACCGAAAGGATAATTTATATAAAATGGAGAACAACGAAATTGCCGCAAACGGCATGATTTCAGAAAATACAGAGAATACAGAGAATACAGAGAACAAATGCGCCGAAAAAACAAACGGGGTTGCAGGCCCCGGGCGCAATGCATACGACGTTCTGAACGAGCGCGGATTCCTTAAACAGTGCTCACACCCGGAGGAGCTTCGCGAACTTCTCGGCAAAGAAAAGCTGACGTTTTACATCGGCTTTGATCCCACGGCGGAAAGTCTCACCGTCGGTCACTATGTTGCAATGTGCGTTATGGCGCATATGCAGAAATGCGGGCATCATCCCATCGTGCTTCTCGGCGGAGGCACGGCAATGATTGCCGATCCGTCCGGAAAGACGGAGCTGCGCAAACTGCTCAGCGTTGAAGAGCTTGACAACAATGTTGCCGGCATCAAAAAACAAATGGAGCGGTTGGTTCGCTTCGACGGAGAAAACGGTGCTGTTATCGTGAACAATGCGGACTGGCTCCGAAACCTCAACTTCATGGATTTCATGCGCGATATCGCCGTGCATTTCTCCGTGAACGAAATGCTTCGTGCGGAATGCTACAAACAGCGTTTCGAGCGCGGGCTGACCTTCTTCGAATTCAGCTACATGCTTATGCAGAGCTATGACTTCCTCTGCCTGAACCGCAAATACGGCTGCGAGCTTGAAATGGGCGGCGACGATCAGTGGAGCAATATCCTCGGCGGTGCGGATCTTATCCGCCGCAAGGAACGCAAGCGTGCATACGCTCTTACGACCCGCCTTTTGACTACGGCGGACGGCAAGAAGATGGGCAAAACCGAAAAGGGTGCCGTATGGCTTTCCAAAGAGCGCACAAGTGTGTATGATTTTTACCAGTACTTCCGCAATGTTAACGATGCGGATGTTAAAACCTGCCTGAGTCTGCTGACCTTCCTGCCGATGGACGAAATCGAAGCGCTTTGCGCGGAAGGCGCAAATATCAACGAGGCAAAGCGCGTGCTTGCTTACACCGTAACAAGCCAGGTGCACGGCGAGGACGAAGCCAAAAGAGCCGAGGAAGCTGCGCTTGCGCTGTTCGGCGGCAAGGGCGACCTTACCCATATGCCCACCGTTGCGCTTTCCGATGCGGACATTGAAGAAAGCGGCATGAGCATCACGCGTCTGCTTGTGCTTGCAGGCATTGAAAAATCCAACTCTGCCGCAATAAGATCCGTTCGCGAGGGCGGCATCAGTGTTAACGACCGAAAGGTTACGGACACAAAGGCGGTTTTGGACAGTGCCGAACTTGCGGACGGAATCATCCTTAAAAAAGGCAAAAAAACTTTTGTAAGGCTGATTCACAAGGACTGATTCGGCGGATTTTCAACGCCTCTGTCGGGCGCTGCACCGTAACTGATTTATAAAAATAAACATTCTTTCAGCGGAGTGTCCTTTGATGTTCACTGCGCACTCCGCAAAAGCAACCCGATATGGCATTGAAAGCATTCAAAACCCCTGCTGCGGCATCCGAAACGGAGTTTGTTGTTAACAAATCGCGTTTCATCGGAAGAGCTTTTCCGGTTGAAACCGAGGCGGAGGCACTTGAGATTCTTGAACGGATACGCCAAAAGCATTATGATGCAACGCATAACTGCTGGGCGTATAACCTGCGCGGAGCTTCGCCGCTGCGCCGTTTTTCGGACGACGGCGAGCCGGGCGGAACCGCCGGAATGCCGATTATGGACACGCTTATCCGAAGCGAAACCGAAAACGCACTCATCATTGTGACGCGCTATTTCGGAGGAATCCTTCTCGGCAGCGGCGGACTTGTGCGCGCATACAGCCGATCCGCTGCGGATGCGCTTTCAGCCGCCGGCAGCGTTACAATGACGCCCTGCGCCGAAATAGAGTTCGTAACGGATTACACGCGTTTCGGCGGGATAGAGGGGTTTGTCCGCAAAAATTCAACCGTCAGGAATATTGAATTTCTTGAAAACATAAAATTCAATTGCCTTGTTGAAACAAAAAAAGCGGATGCGTTCGTTGCGGATATCATCGAACGGACGGATGGGCGTTCCGCTCCGCACATGCTCGGTGAGGAGTACCTGCCCCTTGCCGAAAAGTGATGCATTGAGCGCGTCAAAACAAGATTCCAAACGGCGCTTTTTTTCGCACGGTTTGCGCGGCGCCGCATGAAATAAAACATCATTAAATTCTCTTTTTAAAACAGGAGGAACAAAAATGGATATCAAGATCACAAAAGCAACCGAGCTTAAAACAAAACCCACCCTTGAGGAAGAAGCTTCCCTCGGGTTCGGCAAACGTTTCACCGACCATATGTTCATGATGAACTATGACAACGGCGAATGGCATGATGCACGCATCGTTCCCTATCAGAGACTTTCTCTCGATCCTTCCTGCTCCGTTCTTCACTATGCACAGGAGATTTTTGAAGGCCTTAAGGCATATCGTGCCGACGACGGCAGAATCCTGATGTTCCGTGCAAAGGACAATGCTCAGCGCCTTAACAATTCCGCAAGGCGTCTCTGCATGCCCGAAATCGACATCGATTTCAACTATGAGGCAATGCGTCAGCTCGTTCAGGTTGAACGTGACTGGGTACCCCACAGCGCGGGTACAAGCCTCTATCTGCGTCCCACGATGATCGCGGTTGACGAAGCTCTCGGTGTACATGCTGCACACAGCTACCTCTACTACATCATCTGCTCTCCCAGCGGTGCATACTACAAGGCAGGCCTTGCACCCATCCGCATCCGCGTTGAAGACAAATACGTTCGCGCAGTCCGCGGCGGTACCGGCTCTGCAAAGACCGGCGGCAACTATGCCTGCTCCATCCTTGCAGGTGCAGAGGCCGAAAAGGAAGGCTACAGCCAGGTTCTGTGGCTGGACGGCGAGCATCTCAAGTACGTTCAGGAAGTCGGCGCAATGAACATGATGTTCCTTATTGACGGCAAACTTGTCACTGCTCCCCTGCATGACACCATCCTGCCCGGCATCACCCGCCGCAGCGTCATGACTCTTGCCCGCGAAATGGGCATCGAAGTTGAAGAGCGTCCCATTTCCGTTGATGAGCTTATCGCAGCGGGCGAAAACGGCAAGCTGACCGAAGCATTCGGCACCGGCACCGCGGCAGTCGTCTCCCCCGTCGGAGAACTTGCATATCGCGACAAGCATATCATGATCGGCGACAAGTCCGTAAACAACGGCATCGGCGAACTGACCATGAAGCTTTACAACACTCTCACCGGTTTGCAGTGGGGCAGGATTGAAGATACCCACGGCTGGGTAACGGATATCGATAAGAAATAATTCCGCAGCGAGGGCGTTTCAGCTTAAAGCTCAACAAATTTAGTATCAAAACAGCAATACGACCGTCGGCTTGCCCGGCGGTCGTGTTCTTTGAGGTTTGGGTTTTGCATCAGAATGCGCAGGAATAAAAAACCTGCACCGCGGAATGAACGCAGTGCAGGTTCGCAATGTCGGCTGCCGACACGATACTCAGTCGATTACCGACACGATACTTAGTCGATTGCCGAAATGATACTCAGTCGATTCGACACGATACTTATTCTATGCTGAAAACTCATCAAAGCCCGAGGGAGACTCTCAAAACGGCGAGCGCATCCGCAACGGCAATATTTCCGTCCGCATCAACATCCATCATTGAGAAATTATTCACGCTTGTATAGCCGAGAGCGGCGCGCATGATGAGCGTTGCATCAACGGTGTTGATTTGTCCGTTGCCGTCCGCATCGCCCGCAAAACATGCATAGAGTTTGCCGCCGCCGGTTCGTCTGTATTCCGAGTCGGTGGATACAAGGGAGCCGTCCTCATACCATCCGAGGAAGTTTTCGCCTTCCGCAGGGGTGGCGAGCACAATAATTTCTTTCGTGTCGAGGTCGTTGCGCCGATTATGCATTCCGACCGTGCCGCTGCCGAACGAAAGCAGCGTCAAAGGCTTGGAAAAACCGCGCTTTTTAACGGAAATTTTCCGCAAACCGCAATTTGTCAGTCTGATTGCGACAAGACTGGGGCAGTTCAGCGCGGAAACTTCCGTGCAATACGCCTGATTCATGAAGAAAAGCGATGTAAGGCTTGTGCAGTCGTCAACGATAACGGAGGAGATATGCGTGCGGCAGTCTGCATCAATCGAGATTTGCTGAATGGGCGTACCGGAAACATTGAACGGGCCGTAAAGATCCGGGCGAATGGTGATAAGTCCGATTTTTGTATTGCCGGGAAGGCACTGATACTGGTACCAAAAGCGCGCGGTCTCAACGTAATAACCTCCGGTAAAAATCGGAGAAATGTGGGACCAGCCGTCATTGGTGGGACCAAGGATAATTCCGTCAAAGGCATCGAATGCGCGCTGTTTGGCGGCTTCGATCTCCTCTTCGTTTGTGACGCCGTCGGGATTTGTCTGCTGTAAAAAAGCGATATACGGAGCGTCATAATCAACGAAATCGTCCGTACCTTCCGCAAATGCGGGTTGAATCACCGCAAATGCAAGAATAAAGCAAAGAGCGGTGCTGAGAATGCGGGTGAAAAAGGCTTTCATGTTAAATCCTCCAAAAGTTTAATATAACAAATCAATTCCGAATTGTTCAAGATTAGCAAAGGCAGCAAATTCACGCTCGGTGACCATCAAAGGGGAAAAGTAATACAATACCTTTCCGTCAAATTCAGAATCCGATTCAGCAACAAAATAGATTCTTTGTTCGCCGATAGTAATTCGACGGGTTGTGCCTTCGTCAACATCATGAATATTTGCGTAAACTGCGCCACGATAAAAGTCGGTGTTCCTTGCCGAACTGACAAGATCTGCACCAAGACATGAAGCAAGGTTTTGAGCATACAGGCGGTGATTGGAAACAAAGTCAAGCTGATATTCCTTTGCAATCATCGTACGAGTCATTTCAGCGATAACATCATCATCAGTGTTAAAATCGAAGATATTGCTGAAATCAATATCATAAGAATAGGTGAACGTAGTTCCCTCATCGTTCATGGTTATACTCGCCAAAGAAGTATTTGAAGGAAGAACACCGGGCAGGTAATAGTCTTGACTTGCGCTCGAAGCTTGATTCTGCTCAAGTGTGTTTTGACAGACATACTCAGACGAGTTTAAGTATGCAACATATTCAGCGATACTGTTGAATCGAACGGAATTATCTTCAGCCATGAGCTGTGGCTCCGCCGAAACGACATCGTTCATTTGTTGCGAGCGAACATTGGATGTGATTGATTTCACATACACGTAAGCTGTTCCGATAATAAAGGACACTGCAAGGCAGGTAAGCATAATGGATGCGACAGTTTTAAATCTTTTCATCAGTTAGCACCTCCTGCTGAAGGAAGATATTTGCCAAAATTGAATTGCGATTGACAATTTGGACACCACACGTTGCCGGTGTAAACAACACCGGCAAAACCACCGGACATTGTACACGGATAGTTTTCGGTGCAATTGGAAGGATTCGTAAAATCGTTAGAACCGTCCGGCAAACCGAAGCAGTGGGAGAACTCGTGCCAGAGCATTCCCCGATTGGAAAGTATGTTCTCAACTGAGCGAGTCTGTGAATCGAGATCCAAATCGTAGTCACCATGTCCAGTAAAAGCACAACCATCAAGAAAAGATAAGCCGCCACAAGTGGAGTGCTCTCCTGAACTTGCTTCACAACAAAGAAGATGTGCAACGTAAACACCAACAGCATCATAATCGTTCGAAGTAAGGCACAGCGTATTAGCGTTGACCAAAATTCGTTTTGCACTATTGTGATGGCAGTCAGAACTTAAACTGACAAAGCAATTATTAAAACAATTGCACTGAGCAGCGGAATTCCACACTTCGGTAGGTGTATCCTGCTCCTTTCCGGTGTCATAGTGAAAGTAATGTATGTCAGGACAACTGTTGACATAAGGTTCTGTGTCGAAAGCATTGAACGTGCCAGTATAGGGGAGAACGGTTATATCGAAGCTTATATTCCATACTTCATTGAATGGAATTTCAGCTAACTTTGTCATTTGTTCAAGCCTATGGTTTAAGTCTCCGAGAATTTCGTTTCTTTCCATAGAAACGGCGTAGGTATCGTCATACACGATTAGCAGTCGTATGGTTTGCTCAGGATAACCTGTTGCACCAACGGCAGTTGGTATGAAGAGGGACGTGCTCAGCAGCAATGCAACAAGAAAAAGAGCAGCTGCTGAACGAAGTGACGTGAGTGGGCTCATAGATTTACCTCCATTGTTAAATTAATACAATTTTAGTATAACAAACTGGTATGCTTAAGTCAATACATCAATTAAATATATTTTATAAGCACGTACAAAATCATTGACTTGCAAAAAACAACATAACGTCCTTTCCTTGAACCATTGCTCCCAATTTAAATATACTTTAAAAAACGTGCATTTTTGCCTTGTTTTAACCTATAATGCAAGCTATAATAAGACTTGGACATTAAACCTTCGTTCTGTCCGCATTTTTTGCGTGTTTAAATGCAGGGCTGCATTTTGCGTGCGGCGGCGGTTCGCAGGGCTAATAAATTCTCAAGGAGGATAAAATCTCTATGGCAAAGACCGTCACTATCGATGGCAATACCGCTGCGGCGCATGTCGCATACGCATTTTCCGATGTTGCGGCTATTTACCCCATCACTCCGTCCTCTCCCATGGCAGAAGTTGCCGATGAATGGGGCGCACAGGGCAGGAAGAATCTTTTCGGTCAAAAGGTCCGCATTGCGGAAATGCAGTCCGAGGGCGGCGCAGCAGGCGCAGTTCACGGTTCCCTTGCGGCAGGCGCACTGACAACCACATTCACCGCTTCTCAGGGTCTTCTTCTGATGATCCCCAACATGTACAAAATCTCCGGCGAAATGCTTCCCGGCGTTTTCCATGTTACGGCACGCGCACTCGCAGCTCATTCGCTTTCCATTTTCGGCGATCACAGTGACGTTATGGGCGCACGTCAGACGGGTTTTGCAATGCTCGCTTCCGCTTCCGTACAGGAAGTTATGGATCTTGCACTCGTGACCCATCTTTCCGCAATCAAGGCGAGCCTGCCGTTCGTTCATTTCTTCGACGGCTTCCGCACCTCTCATGAGATTCAGAAGATCGAACAAATCGAATACGAGGATATGGCAAAGCTGCTCGATTACGATGCCGTTAAGCGTTTCCGTGAGCGTGCACTCAACCCCGAGCATCCCCATCAGTCCGGTACCGCGCAGAATCCCGACATCTATTTCCAGGGCCGTGAAGCTGCAAACATCCACTATGCAAAGGTTCCCGAGATCGTTGAATACTACATGGAAAAAGTCGGCGATCTGACCGGCAGGAGATACCACCTGTTCGATTACGTCGGCGCACCCGATGCAGAGCGCGTTCTCGTTATCATGGGCAGCGGCGCGGATGTTGCGGAAGAAGCTATCAACTACCTCAACGCAAAGGGCGAGAAGCTCGGCCTTATCAAGGTTCGCCTGTATCGTCCCTTCGCAGCGGACAAGTTCCTTGCGGCTATCCCCGCAACCTGCAAGAAGATCGCTGTTCTTGACAGAACCAAGGAACCCGGCTCCCTCGGCGAACCTCTCTACCTCGACATCGTTGACGCGATTGCGGAGGCAGGGCTTGACATCAAGTGCTACGGCGGCAGATACGGCCTCGGCAGCAAGGAATTCACCCCCACCATGGTCAAGCAGGTTTACGACAACCTTAAGCTCGACGAACCCAAGAACCATTTCACCGTCGGCATCATCGACGATGTTATGAATACTTCCCTCCCCGAGGGCGACTTTGTGAACGCCGCTCCCGAGGGCACGATCTGCTGCAAGTTCTTCGGCCTCGGTTCCGACGGTACCGTCGGTGCGAACAAGAACAGCATCAAGATCATCGGCGACCACACCAACATGTTCGCACAGGGCTACTTTGCATACGACTCCAAGAAGTCCGGCGGTCTGACCATCAGCCACCTGCGCTTCGGCAAGACTCCCATCCAGAGCCCCTACCTTATCGACAGTGCGGACTTTGTTGCATGCCATAACGCAAGCTACGTCACCCGTTACGATGTTCTTGAAGGCATCAAGGACGGCGGCGTATTCCTGCTCAACTCCCCGTGGACCGTTGAGGATATGGAACGCGAACTCCCCGCTTCAATGAAGCAGACCATTGCAAAGAAGCATATTCGTTTCTACAACATGGATGCTGTTAAGCTCGCCCGCGAAGTCGGCATGGGCAACCGCATCAACACCATCATGCAGAGCGCATTCTTCAAGCTTGCCGAAATCATCCCCGCAGACGAGGCGATCGATTACATGAAGGCAGCGGCAAAGAAGAGCTACGCAAAGAAGGGTGAGGACGTTGTTCAGAAGAACTATGCCGCAATCGACATCGGCGTTACCGGCATCACCGAAATCAACTACCCCGAAGCATGGGCAACCGCAACAAGCGGCGCAACCGCAATGCATGTCAGCGACGATCCGTATTTCGTTGATTTCATCAAGCCCATCCTTGCTCAGCAGGGCGACAAGCTGCCCGTCAGCAAGCTCGCTGCCGACGGCTATGTTCCCACCGGCACCACCAAGTACGAAAAGCGCGGCATCGCAGTTGAAGTTCCCATGTGGATTCCCGAAAACTGCATCCAGTGCAACCAGTGCGCCCTTGTATGTCCGCATGCAAGCATCCGTCCCTTCGTTATGACCGAAGAGACCGAAGCACCCGAAACCTTCGTTGCCAAGAAGGCGACCGGCGTCGGCGACGGCAAGCTCTTCCGAATTCAGGTCAGCCCCTATGACTGCACCGGCTGCGGCAGCTGCGTCAATGTTTGCCCCGCAAAGACAAAGGCTCTCAAGATGGCTCCTCTTGCAGAAGTCGAAAAAGTTGAAAACGATAACTGGAACTTCGCAATGGATCTGCCCACCCTCGACCTGCCCGTCAACAAGGCAACCGTCAAGGGCAGCCAGTTCCTCCAGCCCATGTTCGAATTCTCCGGCGCATGCGCAGGCTGCGGCGAGACTCCCTATGTAAAGCTTGTTACCCAGCTCTTCGGCGACAGGATGATCGTTGCAAACGCAACCGGCTGTTCCTCCATTTACGGCGGTTCCGCTCCCACCTGCCCCTACACCGTAAACAAGCAGGGTCACGGCCCCGCATGGGCAAACTCCCTCTTTGAGGACAATGCGGAGTACGGTTTCGGCATGATGCTTGCCAACAAGACCCTCCGCGAGCGTCTTGCACATCATGCACAGTATATTCTCGACAATTCCGACAACGACGCCTTAAAGGCCGCCGCAAAGGATTGGATGGAGACCATGGACGACGGCGTGAAGAACGCTCCCGCCGCAGAGGCCTTCAAGGCTGAGCTTGCCAAGAGCGACTGCAAGTGTGACGCAGTTAAGGAACTGAAGGAAAATTCCGACTATCTTGCAAAGAAGTCCATGTGGATTCTGGGCGGAGACGGTTGGGCCTATGATATCGGTTTCGGCGGTCTTGACCATGTTCTTGCTCAGAATGAGGATGTAAACATACTTGTGTTCGATACCGAGGTTTACTCCAATACCGGCGGACAGGCCTCCAAGTCCACCCCCACCGGAGCGGTTGCTCAGTTTGCCGCCGCAGGTAAGCAGGTTAAGAAGAAGGATCTTGCCGCAATCGCCATGAGCTATGGATATGTATATGTTGCGCAGGTGGCCATGGGTGCCGATTACAACCAGTGCCTCAAGGCCTTCCACGAGGCCGAGAGTTATCACGGCCCCTCCATTATTATCGCCTACGCCCCCTGCATTAACCACGGTATCCGCAAGGGCATGGGCGCAAGCCAGGCCGAGGAAAAGGCGGCTGTTCAGGCGGGATATTGGTTTAACTTCCGCTATGATCCCCGCAAGGCTGAAAAGGGCGAGAATCCCTTCCACCTTGACTCCAAGGCTCCCACTGCCTCCTACGACGAATTTATCCACGGTGAAGTTCGTTACACCTCTCTTGAGAGAGCCTTCCCCGAGCGTGCAAAGGAACTGTTTGCACAGGCCGAGGAGACTGCCAAGGAGAAATACGAGCATCTTGCAAGTCTCAGCGAGGGCAAGTAATTTCCTAAGTAATGAAACAGCGTTTCGGTTATGCCGAAACGCTGTTTTTTTGCAAAAAATATATGAGATAAATTTTCGCGTAATCAAGGTCGATCGGTTGAAAAAGCCGTTGAACCAAGAAAAGGCAAAATTTATAAGGACGGACGCTGTTTTTCACAAAACGGACCTTGCTCAACCGATTTGACCGCCTCTTTTTATTCGTCAAAGGAATAAAGGGAATTCAGCACCGAAAGGAGGGCGTTTGAGCTCATTCGTTCGGGAAGCTCAAGAACCTTTAAAAGCCGGAGACGTTTTGCCTTGCTGTCGGCACGGCCGCATATTCCGTCGTCAAAAAGGTCGGTCTTTGTTATGGGGCGGCAGGACGTTTTTTTCTCTCCGGGCAAAATTCCCGCCTTTTTAAAGGCTTCTGTTAAAATTTGTTCGCTCATTCCCTCCACGCCCAGCTTTCCCTCTTTGGAGGGGGATGTTTTTCGCCGCTCTTTGCCGAAAATATCGGGAATAAAAACATTTGTGATTTTTCCCTCTTTAACAAAACCATTTATGTGGGAGCGAATGAGAAAGCCGGCGCTGTCGCTGTCGGTAAGTATGATTATGCCCCGCTTTTTTGCAAGGGTGATGATAAGCTTTCGCTTTTTTTCGTCCTTAAAAATCCCGAAGCCGTCGGTGGTGATTATCAGCCCGTCCACAAGGGAGGAGAGCTTTATTTTGTCATATTTTCCTTCGACTATAACCGCCTCTTTGAGCTTTATCATATTTTTTCACCCTTTGCCACTAGGGAAAGTTTTATGAGGGTCTGCTCAAGCAAAAGCCGGCCGTCTGCCGATGTGGATTTGAGATTTTTATCACATTCTTCAAGGATTTCGAGACTTTTTCGAATTTTTTGCTCGCCGAGCTTTTGGGAATCTCTTTGAGATTTTGTCAGGGGATATGCACTTTTCATGCCGGTCTTTTGAGCCATTTGGTCGAGAGATATGCGGCTTTTTTGAGCCGCAGATACCTTGTAAAGATTGATATATGAATATACCAAGGCACCGAAAATCACAAGGGGTTCCTGACGGGCCGTAAAAAGACGGCTGAGAACCGTCAGAGCGCCGTCGACATTTCCAGAATTTATTTCTCTTATCATGTCAAAAGCGTCCTGATTTATACTTTTGGGACAGAGCAGTGCAATGTCTCGGTCGGTTATCTGTCTGTTGACGGCATAGGCACACAGCTTTTCTATTTCCCGATTAAGTGTGTTAAGGTCGTCGCCGCAGCAGTCAATTAGGGTTGCGGCCACCCCTGCCGACATATTTGACCCTCTTTTTCCGGCACCTGCGCAGAGAACTTTTATAAGCTCGGAGCGGGTCATTCGGTCGAGCCTTAAAAGGCTTCCGTATTTTGCGGCAAGGGCCGAAAGCCTTTTGGCGGCAGAGGAGTTTCCGAGGGTTTTCCCTATAAGGTAAATCACAAGGACGCTTGTGGGGGAGGGGGCTTTGAGATACTCCTCCAAAAGAGACAGGCTTTTTTCCGAAAGCTTGGGAATGTCAGGATTGAAAAGCTCTACCACCCGGATTTCTCCCATTGCAGGAAGCTGGCAGAGAGCGTTAACCGGCTCGGTGAGGTCGGTTGTTTCGGGGAATTTTGAAATGTTAAAATCGGCAAATTGACCGTCGGCAACAGACACTATGCGGCCGGCATAAAGGCTGACCAAATAGTCCTCTTCGCCGTATATAAAATAAAACGGCGAGAGGTTGTTGGTTTTAAGCTGTTCTTTGAGATTGCTTTCGGTTATTTTTGCCATTAAACATCACTCCTGATACGGGTTGTTCCGAAAGATACGGTTATGCCGGTCATGCTGCACTTTTGAGAGGTTTTGTCGGGGAGGGTAAGCCGCCCTCCGGATATTATGTAGTCATAGGGACCGATGTCCGGGCAGCTTCCCACAAAAATTCTTTGCCCGTTAAGTTCTATGACCGCCCCGGAAAGATCGTCTCTGACCGTGAGATATGTGTTTTGGAAAAGCTCATGACCGCTTTTTGGAGAGCTGAACCGACCGACGGCAGGCCTTAGTATTCTTTGAAGATATTTTTCGCCTTGAGGAACAAGGACGGTTTTAAAGCAAGCATTCTTTGCCATAAAATACGCTCCGGTGCAGGAGCTGTCACTAAGGGGCAAAAAGAAATCGGGGCTTTCTATGCCGTAATCGCTAAGAACGGTTAGGGTGGCCCTGTTTGTGACGGGAGAGCTGTCACAACCGATAACGGCCGCCTTGCCGTCGTGTATAAGAATGACCGTGTCACTTTTTTCAGAAGAATTTATTATAACCCTGTATGTTTCTCCGTCAATTACCGAGGCGCACACGCAGGAAACCGCCAGGGTGCAGGCCATAATGATCGAAATGAAAAGGGTGGATTTCTTTTGTAAAACACCCTCACGGCGGAATCTGACAAAGGCATAAAGCAGAAGGGCGTAAAAAACAATAAGCCAGATATATACCGAACTGTATTTTGAATAAATCGAGGAAAAAGGAATTTTTGAAAGAATCCGGGTTATAAAGATAAAATATTTGGCCACAATTCCTCCGCAAAGCAAAAAGGGATAGCCTATAAAGCCAACGACCGGAAGAGAGTAGAGCGCTCCGCCAAGTATACATCCCACAACACAAACTACCGCAAAGGGTGTGACCAAAATGTTGGACAAAACGCTAACAATGGACAGCTTGCCGAAAACGCAGACCAACACCGGCAGACTGAATACCATGGCCGAAAGGGTAAGAGAGGCGATGTTTACCACGGGAAGCAACCGCTTGAGAATTCGGCGGCCTTTGAAAAAACCGGAAATAAAGTTGTATACGGGAGAGCAAAGGGTGACCACTCCGAGGGTTGCAAGCACCGAACAGATGAACCCTAAGTCGGCGGCCGAAAAGGGAATAAAAAGACATATTATTATGCAGGCAAGGCCGAGGGAATTACATGAATCGGCAGGCCGAAGGGCCAGCTTTCCGAGGGTCATGACCGTCATCATTATGGCCGCCCGAATGGCCGACAGTCTCATGCCCGAAAGAAAAACAAATCCCCATATAAAAACCAGGGTTATCAGTCCTGAAAGTCCCCTTGACCGAATACAGGAAAAAATCAGAAGAACAATTCCGGATATAAGGGTGACATGAAGACCCGAAACCGAAGTCAGATGTGAGAGTGAGCAGCTTCTTAGAGCCGACTGGATGTAGGCGGGAATGTTTTTGGTATAGCTCATGGAAATTCCGCATAGTAGTCCCGAAATATCCTTGGAAAAGACCGATTCGGCCGAATTTATTATCTTTTGCCGGCAAAGGGAGGAATAATAGTTTATGTCCCTTTTGGCTTTGCCGGTGACCTTAAGCTCATCGCAGTCTCCGTATAGGTATACGGGATGTGGGAAGGTCCAGCTATCTCCGCCGGCATTACAGTCTTTTACCGTTACGGTGCAGGTAAAGCAGTCGCCGTCCTGGACGGGATTGAGATCGAGATCCTTCAAAACGCCCAGCAC
>ERZ827524.389-NODE-389-length-58768-cov-11.829135_pt1 | contig 58768 bp, 92 predicted proteins | sample MGYA00519702_ERZ827524 | MGnify/ENA primary metagenome ERZ827524 (study PRJEB31778, sample SAMEA3449341) | human gut metagenome | biome: human gut; feature: human-associated habitat; material: faeces | place: United Kingdom | collected 2010/2012 ...
AAAATATAGAGAAAGGCGAAAACCCGCATAAATAAAGGGTTTTCGGACAGGTAAAGATAAAAATGAAATTAGGTATCGTCGGACTTCCAAATGTCGGAAAGTCTACATTATTTAATTCACTGACCAAAGCAGGAGCGCTGTCTGCAAACTATCCATTTGCAACCATCGATCCGAATATCGGTATCGTTTCTGTGCCGGATGAGAGAATTGTAAAGCTCGGTGAGCTTTATCATACCAAGAAGGTAACACCTGCAACGATCGAATTTGTGGATATCGCAGGTCTTGTGAAGGGAGCAAGCAAGGGCGAGGGGCTTGGTAACCAGTTCCTTGCAAATATCCGTGAGGTGGACGCGATCGTTCATGTAGTGCGCTGTTTTGAAGATACCAACATCATCCATGTAGACGGATCGATCGACCCGGCAAGAGATATTGAGACCATCAATTTAGAGCTGATCTTTTCCGATATTGAGATTCTTGACAGAAGAATCGCAAAGATTGCAAAGCAGGCGAGAATGGATAAGACTCTTGCAAAGGAGCTCGAGCTTGTAGAGGCGGTCAAGGCGCATCTTGAGGACGGCAAGATGGCAAGATCTTTTGAGGTGCCAGATGACGAGGACGCACAGATCTGGTTCAAGGGATACAACCTTTTGACAGCGAAGCCTACGATCTATGCAGCGAATGTCGCAGAAGATGACCTCGCAGATGACGGCGCATCAAACCCACATGTTGCAAAAGTAAGAGAGATGGCAGCAGAAGAGGGCGCAAAGGTATTCGTTATCTGTGCGCAGATCGAGCAGGAACTGGCAGAACTTTCTGAGGAAGAGAAGAAGGAATACTTAGACGATCTCGGCGTGGAATCCAGCGGACTGGACAAGCTGGTGGCTGCAAGCTACAGTATTCTCGGTCTGATCAGCTTTTTGACGGCAGGCGAGGACGAGTGCCGTGCATGGACGATCAAGAAGGGAACCAAGGCACCGCAGGCAGCCGGCAAGATTCATACGGACTTCGAGAGAGGCTTTATCAAGGCGGAGGTTGTCAACTACCAGGATCTTCTGGACAACGGAAGCCTCGTTGCAGCGCGTGAAAAAGGCATTGTCGGAATGGAAGGCAAGGATTATGTGGTGAAGGACGGAGATGTGATCCTGTTCCGCTTTAATGTATAATTTCAGACAAACATGATTATGAAAAAAGACGCATATACTTTTTCGAGGAAGCAAACGGGGGAGTATATGCGTTTTTGCGATCTGGCGAGGAAAGAGGTCATCAACGTAAATGACTGCAAGTGCCTGGGAAATGTGCGGGATCTGGATTTTGACGAGTGCGACGGATGCATCAAGGCGCTGATTGTGCCGGGACCGGCAAAGTGGATGGGCTGCATGGGAAGGGAGTTTGAAGTGTTTATTCCGTGGTGCAGGATTGTAAAAATCGGACCGGACATTATTCTGGTGGACATTGATGAGAAAGAGGCAAAACATAAGGTAAAATAGGCGAAGGGGACAATAAAACAGAAAGTTTGTGCAAAAAATGACAATTTCGTGAAAATATATAAAAAACCGGTCATATAATCGTGTAAATTTCATTGACAAGCAACAAATGTATAGATATACTACAATATATAGGCAAAATTGCCCATGGAGGTAGCAAATGAAGTGTCCATTTTGCAGCAGTGAAAATACACGAGTGATCGATTCCAGACCGGCAGATGACAACAATTCCATCCGCCGCCGCAGACTTTGCGATGATTGCGGAAAACGCTTTACCACCTATGAAAAGGTGGAGACCATTCCGCTGATTGTGATTAAGAAAGATAATACGAGAGAGCAGTATGACCGTTCCAAGATCGAGGGTGGTGTGCTGCGCGCCTGCCATAAGCGGCCAATCTCGGTCAATCAGATTAACCAGCTTGTGGATGAAGTGGAGACGGAGATCTTTAACCGCGAGGAGAAGGAGATTCCGAGTTCCCTGATCGGCGAGCTTGTGATGGATAAGCTTAAGGATCTTGAGGCGGTTGCCTATGTCCGTTTCGCGTCGGTGTACCGTGAGTTCAAGGACGTCAACACGTTTATGAGCGAGCTGAAAAAAATGCTCGACAAATAAGAACAGAAGGTAAAGTTTCTGTTTTTATTTGTCGATATAATAAAAAGTTATAGTAATATTTTTTTCTGGTTACAATGGAGAGTTTCTAATGAATTTGTCAGGAATCCGCATCAGTGCGGGATTTTATGATTACAACTCCATAGAGAATCAAACTGTTACCGTGGGATCGGAACTGCCAGCAGAACTTCCGCAGAGCGTAACAGGGCAGGCGCCGTCCACAGAGGAGTATACTGCGCCTGCAGCCATCAGGAAGAGCGGACCGGATCAGGGAGCCATCGATTACGCAAACAGCTACCAGCCGGATGCGGTCTACGAGCTGAAGGGCGTGGACAGCGACATTGCCAGACTGGATGTTGAGCGCGCCATTTCGGATATGCGTAAGGATCAGGTACTCGAGCAGTATCAGTTTTTTGTAGGAACGAATCCTGACAAGGCACAGCCGGTCAGACCGGATGAGAATTTTATACTATAGAATCATGAGCGGATGGGACTGTATACACATGTGTATGCAGTCTTTTTTTGTGTAATAGGAAACTTTGTTCCTATTACACAAAAACGCTCTGAGAAAAACGAACAACGCGAATTGGAAATTCCGGGTGGATATTTTGGTAGAAATGTAGTAATCTATGTAAGGATGCGCACTAAGTGAGATGAGTAAAGGAGCAAAAGGGCAATGCTGGAACGGTTTTACCCGGGAGAATACGTAGATTCTACCTATGCGATCGATTTTGACCGCCTTTATGAGGAGGGATATCGAGGCGTTATTTTTGATATTGATAATACGCTGGTGCCGCACGGCGCGCCGGCGGACGAGCGGGCGTGCGCGCTTTTTGCACATTTGAAGGAGCTGGGATATCATTGCATGCTGCTGTCGAACAATAAGGAACCGCGTGTGAAAATGTTCAATGACGCGGTGCAGGTTTCTTATATCTACAAGGCAGGAAAGCCGAATCCGGCGAATTACAGAAAAGCGATGGAACAGATGGGAACGGATGAGAAAAACACATTGTTTGTGGGAGATCAGATTTTCACGGATGTCTACGGCGCCAACCGCACGGGAATCCGCACGATTCTGGTAAAGCCGATCCATCCGAAGGAGGAGATCCAGATTGTCTTAAAGCGTTATCTGGAAAAGATCGTCCTGTTTTTCTATCGGAGAAAATGCCAAAAGCAGCAGAGCGCAGCGCAGAAGCGATAAAAGAAGCAGTTTGTGCTGCAGAAAACAGTGGCAGCATGTGACAATGAAAAGGACGGGTGCCAAAACCCGGGATGGAGGAAAAAATGAAAATAGCAATCGGAAATGATCACGCGGCAACAGAGTTAAAATTTGTCATTATGGACTATTTAAAGGAACTGGGACATGAGGTTATCAACTTTGGAACCGACGGAACGGACAGCTGCAATTATCCGGAATACGGAGAGAAAGTCGGCAGGGCAGTTGTGGCAGGCGAGGCTGACTGCGGCGTACTGATCTGCGGAACCGGTGTGGGAATCTCCATCGCAGCCAATAAAGTCAACGGTGTGCGTGCAGCAGTGTGCTCCGACACGGCAACTGCGCGGCTGGTAAAAGAACACAACAATGCCAACATTATTGCATTCGGTGCTAGAATCGTCGGCACAGAGCTTGCGAAAGACATCGTCAAGGCATATCTGGATGCAGAATTCCAGGGCGGAAGACACCAGACCAGAATCGATATGATCCATGAGATTGAGAAGCGCAACGCTTAATAATACCGGGGAGATTGCGCCAGGAACAGAGCAAAAAGCGTGCAAATTCGCATGGCGCAGTGCGGTATATGAAAAAAAGCTTGAAATATAGCGCTGTTTATTATAAAATAGAAAAATCAGAGAGTAAAACTCGAGCGTATTTTTAAGGAGGAAATTTACATGATTTCAGCAGGCGATTTCAGAAATGGTATTACCATTGAGTTAGAGGGTAATATCTATCAGATTATCGAATTCCAGCATGTGAAACCAGGAAAAGGTGCAGCATTTGTAAGAACTAAGTTAAAGAATATTAAGAGTGGTGGTGTGGTTGAGAAGACATTCCGTCCTACAGAGAAATGTCCGACTGCCCGCATTGACAGAAAAGATTACACTTATCTGTATGCAGATGGTGACTTATACAACTTTATGGATGCAGAGACTTATGAGCAGATCGCACTCTCCAAAGATGACATCGGCGATGCGCTGAAGTTCGTGAAGGAGAACGAGATGGTGAAGATGTGCTCTCACAACGGAAGCGTATTCGCAGTAGAGCCGCCTCTGTTCGTAGAGCTTCAGATCACTGAGACTGAGCCGGGCTTCAAGGGTGATACCGCTACTGGTGCAACCAAGCCGGCAATCGTCGAGACAGGAGCTACCGTATATGTACCTCTGTTCGTAGAGCAGGGCGATGTGATCAAGATCGATACACGTACAGGTGAGTATCTGTCCAGAGTTTAGGATTTTTGGACAAGTTTCATAACAGATAATGACAGAAAAGGCTAGGATGCTTGAAAATCCTAGCTTTTTCTTTTTGTGCAATTTTACTTAGAACCTATATAAAATATAGAATTGGTAACACGTTGGTAACACGTTGGTAACAAGGGTCAGGGGATCTGGTTAATCCATTCTAGTAGCTCCGGTATCGTAATATGAGTGTAAGTGTTATAAAGAATACTTCTTGGAGTGTGTCCCATGATTTTCTGCATATACAACTCTGGTATGCCAGCAGAGGTTCCTTTTGAAGCAAACGTGTGCCGTGTATCATGGAATTTATGCTCAACACTCATAAATTTGTTAATGCGCGGCAGATTGCGCGATACAAAATTATTATACATAATCACAGAGCCGTTAGGGTTCAGCATAAGTTTGTCATGTCCATAAGAAGCGGAGTTATCTACGAACCATTTAACCAGATCATAAACCTTGTTATGAATAGGCACATAGCGGCAGCTTTCTTTATTCTTGGCCAATTCGGCGGGAACATAAATCCAGTGGTCTTCCAAATTTACATTATCCCGGTAGTTTTTAAGTAATTCGTTTACACGCATACCGGAGTAAAGAAGTATCAGCAGGACTTTTACATCCCAATCGTCAGACATGGACCACAGAGTTGCGATTTCCTGCTCGGTAAATGGAATACGGTCGATAACAGGATCGCTGTATTCGATGTTGATGCCATCCGTATATTTTTTGTTAATAAGATTATGATCATAAGCATAATCAACCACAATGCGCATGACGGTGAGTACGTTTTTTTTGGAAGAACTGCCGAGCTGGATCGAATCAATGACATTCTGCAGCATATCTTTATTAAGATCACGAATCTTAATATCATAAAGCGGGGCACAGTATTTATAAGCAGTTTGCCGGCTGGTAAGTGCTGAACTTTTGAGCTTTGCGTAGGCGGCGCTTTTTTTATATTTTTCATAAATCTGAGAAAAGGTAATGTTTACATCTTCCGGTTTGAATGGGCTTTCGTTGTATATAGACAATGCTTCGAGTGCAGCTTTTTTAGTTGGATAATATCCAAGTACAATACGTTTGCGAACATAATCATGTTTCATTTCGTCATAGGTTTCATCACAGGTAACTCGAGCCATCCAAGGCTTTCTGCGGTTACCGGTTAATTTTGTGATGGAGCCATAGCCATTTGGCAATTTCATAGTATCATCCTCCTTAAAAATGGGTATAAAAATAACAGCCAGCATAGAACTTCTGTTCCGCTTGCGTTTGGCTGCTCCGAATGATACAATATGCTTGTCTAGGGCGATTGTTCATCCAGAGCAATTGCATTGCCGCTCCGCTTAATGGTGGGGCGGTTTTTATGTGTCACTATATTGCTACATAAAAGTGATTACTATTAACGGAGGGATCTAATTTGGCAATGTCATGTATAGTAGTAATCATACAATTAACGATAGGAATAGATGTCTTTGATATATTATTACGATAAGCATTTTCTATGATTGCGCTGTCTATGGTTCCACCGATGGAACTAATCCTTGGTGAAGTTGTTACTTGATTTGATTTCAAAATGTAATGTGTATTATTGCCAATGATTGAACTATACATTTTGTTTTTATTGTCCCGACCTAAAATAATAAAAGATGATTGTAAATGTGATTGTGTTTCTTTATCATTCATAAGAAATGTCATAAGTTCACAAAAATCATTTATGTAATATTGAGTTATTTCTTCGCCCATTTGTGCTACAACATGACTAAGAAAGCATTCTATTGGTTCTGCAAATCCAGCAAAACCAATTATGATATTGTCATTTATTTTTCTGGTCTTATTATAAAATTCTGAAAGACTTCCATTTTCACCAGCACACCCATCACTCATAATAATGGCATTGTTCTTGTTTGCATATCCAAGTATTAAACTCATGTGTATCACATCCTTTTAAATGCATATATTATTTTAGAGGCTTTTTTTGTATAAGTTTAAAGAATTCATAATATTGCTATAGGTGCTGGAAAATTCAAATTCATCATAGTACTCAGATAAGTGAAGAATAAATTTATCAATTCTGTTTTTCTTTCCATCGGCTGTCTTTAATTTATCAATTTCCTTTAATTCCTTGTCATAGGTAGATTGCAAGACTTCGTCAGCACGTCCCTTTAATGACATTACATAATCTGATGTAATAGGCAAATTCATTAAAATGCCAGCGGCTTTTGCCTGTTCGAGTGTCATGATTTTCTGAAGTGCCAATTCATATCTGGAAAAGAATGTATCAAGGTTGGTAGTAGTGAGCAATAAATTTATACAATCGTTTAATATCCTAACGTCCTCCTGGGCTTGCATAGGGGAGTAGGCTGTGCGCATCGAGCGTAATACTTCCTCTGGATAAGTGATATTAGTATTTTGAACATTTACTTTTATTGCACTGCCGGATGAAAGTGTTTCATTTAGCTGATTTATAGAGTTGTTTGCCAGCTTTTGTGCAATGTTGATTTGAGTAGTTGAAGTATTGGATGCAGTATAAGGAGTATTTGGCGCAAAGGTGGCAGTTTCCTGTGATTGCTTTTTACACTTTTTCCTCATTAACAGCCATGCAATTACATAAGGAATCAAGATAACAATTATAATAATTAGCCAGTCAAGCAAAGTATAGTGGCTGTAATTCTCGTATACTTTAATACCACAAATTACAGTCCATAATATTATCATAATAGATATAATAAATTCACGCAAATTAGTTCTTTTCATAGATTAACCCCCCATCATACTAATTCTAACACCGCAATATTCGGTTCAAAGACGATAACATAATTATCCAGTTTCGTGTATACACCATACTTATTTCTGTAGTAATTAAGGCTATCAATTAAAAACTCTTCGGTTACCTCAAGGTACTCTGCTGATTCTGATATGCTCTGACAGTGGTGTAAGTAGGCATCCACGATGCCGCGCAAGCCGACCAGCTTATTATAGGCTACGATCCTGCCGCGCATTTCCTGTTTGCGGTTTTCTACGGTGGACTGATCGAGTATGTTGCCGGTTGCGGTGTAGTGGTGTCCGAGTTCTTCGGCAAGAACACATTTCTTTTCAGTGGTTCTTTTTAAATTTTTGCTTAAGGCAATGGTGCTGTCACAATATAAGCCACTGATCCGTTCGCTTTTGAATGCGTAATTATCTATAATTTCGATACCATCATTGCAGGCTTCCTCTTGCAATTCTTCATATGTATTCATAAAAACCACCTCCAGTTCTAGTATATTCTTGCATGTGTCCAATTTTTTGGACATTTATCCCCTTTTTGACTTGACAAATTCAGCGAATGCCTTTATTTCGCCAAGTTCATCCTCTGTATACTCATCACCATTAAAGTGAGCGGCAATTGTTGTGGGAGCTTCCTCAACTTCGTCGGAAAACAAATAAGATATAGATGTATTTAATGCTTTGGCAAATGCAGATATTTTACTTTGGGGAAGATCAACTTTTCCTGCCTCTACCTTAGCAATAGCAGTTTTATCCTTATATCCTACGAGCGTGGCAAGGTCTGATTGAGATAATTTTTTCTCTTCGCGCAAACTTTTAATTTTCAGTCCCATACTTTCTTGCGTTGTCATATTGCTCACCAACCTTTCTAATATGGATAATAACATAGAAATGAATTTTATTCAACATTTTTATAAAAAATAGTTGACAGACAATCAACCATGATGTAATATGATTACAGGTTGAATAACAGTCAACCATAAGGAGGTGAAAATTTGACAGATAGCAAGATGTTGAGCGATGAGATTACAGATTCTGGAATGACCATCACCGCTATAGCAAAGAAGATTGGCATCACCAGAGAAGGGTTTTATAAAAAGCTCAATAATGAAACGGAGTTTAAAGCATCAGAAATTTCGGCGCTACAGAAAATCTTAAGGCTAACAAATAAGAAGCGCGATGAAATTTTTTTTGCAAAAGAGGTTGAACTAAAATCAACCACAAAGGAGCCAAGCAATAAATAAAGGCTACCACATCATCTGTCCAATAATCTGGACAGCAAACAGAAAGGAGGGAGATCATTGCCAGAAGAATTGCAGGAAATGAAAGTAACAAATGACCAATTGGAGAAAATTGCACGGTTAATTGTAGGAATTGCAGCTGTTCCAGAATTTTCCAATAAAAAAATACCGACATCGCTGGTTGCGAAGATATATGGAAAATCAGAATCCTGGGTAAGAAACGGGATTATCGAGGGATGGCTGCCGATAGGACATGGAACCTGTTCTGAAAATCGAAGAAATGTATATGTATCACCTAAGAAGTTATGGGAAGATACCGGTTATGTCTGGCAGGGTGTTGTAGATATGTAGAAAATGGAGTTTCAGAACAACGGGATCGGGGAGGTGAGAACGTTGAAAAGAATAGGTAAGATCGTTACGGCGGTCGGAGTCGGCATAATGTTTTTCGGTGGAATGTGTGATGCAGACGGCATTTATTATTACTACCTCATTGCCGTGATTGCGTTAGGCGCGTTGGTATCATTGGCGGGCTTGGCGATCATGTCGGTGGAGCTGAGCAGAGCCGAACGGCGGAAAGCATGTTTTTACTTTATCCACAGACGGGACAGGCTGGATGCGGATGTGGAGTTTATCGATTTGGACAAAAAAATAGCACCTTGATAACTTTGGCGAGTACAGGTGCTATTTACCGTAGGAATACATAAGTATTTCTGCGTTTATTGTAACACAAAAGAGCAGTTTTTGAAAGTGTGATTTTATGATTTTCAGAGAATGTAAGCGCTGCGGTCATCCAATGGACCCGGGAGAGGGTCAGAACGGTATGTGTGATGACTGCGTTACCGGTGAAACAGAGCGGCGGGAGCGCGAAGAGAAGATGGAGTGGATGATCCGGGCAACGGATTGGACGCAGCTGGAAGTGGAGGATTTTTTGAATGAAAGCAAGGTTATGTAACAAGGACATGTGCAATCTCGTGGATGTGTTGCGGGAATTGCCGGAAACACTGGAAGGAGTCGGCGTTGCGGGAATTGCCACTATTACCGTTACGGATGACGGGAGCATTAGCGGGGTGCTGGCTGTTTCGCCAGAGACAGCAGTGAGACTTAAGATCAGTGACAATGGCGACAAAGGAGAGTGGGAGTATATCGATGATTGAGATCGCGCCGGATGCGCCGGACTGGGACGAATACGAAGCGGAGCAGGCACGGGCACAGCGGCATAGAAAGAAACTGGCAGCAATATACGACCGCGATGAGCGGTTTAGAGAAGAAAAGGAGATAGAAGATGCAGGAAATTAACTTATTAGTAGAGCAGAAAGACGGAAGTATCGAGACAAACTTTGAAGAGATCAAGGTAGCCCTTGCGGCAGGACTGGAGGAGTACAAGGGGATGGTGTTTACCGCAGAATCCCAGCCGGAAGCAAAAAGGACGGTGGCAAGCCTGCGTAAGCTGAAAAAGGCCATGAACGACAGGCGAATTGAGATCAAGAAAACTTTTATGGCGCCGTATACCAATTTTGAAGCGCAGGTCAAGGAACTGGACAAGCTGATCGATGAACCGATCGACTTTATCAGCGGGCAGATCGAGGAGTTTGAGCGTAGGCGCGTGGAAGCAAAGAAAGCGATGATCTGTGAAATCTATACCGGGATTATGGCGGAGCATGGAACCGTGATGGAGTATCTGCCGCTGGATCGCATCTATGACAGCAGATGGGAGAATTCCACGACCGCGCAGAAAGCTATCACAGAAGCCATCACAGCACATGTGGAGCATGTAGAGAAAGATCTGGACACTATCCGGGCGATGGAATCGGAGTTTGAGGATAAAGGCCTGGCGAAGTATAAGGCAACGCTGGAACTGTCAGATGCCATTGCAACCATGAATCAGTACCAGAAGCAGAAGGAAGAAATTCTGCGGAGACAGGCAGAGGGAGAGCAGAGAAAGGCAGAAGAGGAGGCACGCCGGGCGGCAGAGGAAGAGCAGAGAAAAGCTGCTTTGGTGCATGAAGAACCGGTTGTACCGGAAGTTGTGCCGGATGTTGCTCTGGAGGAAGAAAAAGAGGTGCGGTCTGCTCCGGCGCCGGCGGGAACCGTACGGTATGAAGTAATTGCCGATCCGTTCCAGATCGCACAGCTTGAATCTGCTATGCGCGAGTACGGTATTAAATTTCGGAGGGTGTAGGGATGAATGGTAAAAACATCAAAAAGCACTTGAATAACAAGTTGCGCGATTGGATTTTGAATATTGATGATGAAAACATCAAAAAAATTATAAAAGACAATGTGATTGTGACTGGTGGTGCGATTGTTTCGCTTCTGACTGGTGAAAAACTTCACGATTATGATGTTTATTTTAGAACAAAAGAAGCGTGCTTGGCTGTAGCGACATACTATGTCGGAAAATGGAATGAAATGCATCCAGACAAACCGGTTTCAGTAAGGTGCGATGATAAAACGGGAAAAATTGACTGCTTTGTTTCATCTAAGGGCATTGCGGATGAAGATGAAGTAAAGACGAGTGACATTTCCTATAATTTTGCATCCACGGAAGAGGAGATTGAGGAAGCTTTGGAGCAGGAGACGGAGAACGAAAAGTACAGACCTCGATTTATCACGAGCAACGCAATCACTTTGACAGACAAGGTGCAGCTTGTAATTCGATTCTATGGCGAGGTGGAGGAAATTCATAAGAACTATGATTTTGCACACTGCACATGTGCATGGAGCTCCTGGGACAACGAATTATTTCTTCCAGAAAAAGCACTTGAATGCATTATCAACAAGGAGCTGTACTATATCGGATCAAAATATCCGTTATGTTCGATTGTTCGGACCCGGAAATACCTTGAGCGCGGTTATCACATCAATGCTGGACAGTATGTAAAGATGTGTTTCCAGTTGAATGAATTAGATCTGAAGGACGTAAAGGTTCTCGAGGATCAGCTGACGGGTGTTGACACAACATATTTTAAGATGATGGTTGATGCCATTCAGAAGCATATGGAAGAAACCGGCGAGGAAAGGGTTGATGCAACCTACGCAATGAATCTTATAAATAAACTGTTTTAGGAGGGCGGCATGGCGGAAGCAGCAAGAAAAATGAATATATATGAAGCGATCTCTCGGTGCATGGAAGAGATCGGGGCGGTCGGTAAAGATGCAGTGAATAAACAGCAGGGCTTTAAGTATCGTGGAATTGATGCGGTCATGAATGCAATCAATCCGGCGCTGGTAAAGAATCATGTTTTTATTGTTCCGGAAGTCTTGGAACAGCAGAGACAGGAGCGAACCACAAATAAGGGTGCGGTTCTGATCTATTCCATCTGCCGGATCAAGTACACATTTTATGCCGAAGATGGATCGTTCATCGAAGCGGTAACGGTTGGAGAGGGAATGGATTCCGGAGATAAAGCAACCAACAAGGCAATGGCGATTGCATTCAAGTATGCGTGCTTCCAGGTATTTTGCATTCCGACCGAGGAGATGAAGGACCCGGACGGAGAAATACCGGAACCGGTTACACCAGCACCGCAGTTTACACCGGCGACAGCAGAGCAGTTACATAAAATCAATAGATTTGTGGATGCCTATGCTGAAATGTGTGAGAACGCAAATGCGGTAGATATCGTGAACCAGCTTAAGAAAATGTACAATTTTTCCGGTACATCTGATATTTCTACGGAGCTGGCAAACAAGCTGATCGAACAGGTAGAGACCTGGTATAAGAAAAGGAAAGAAGCTGATGCCTGATGGAGACTACCGGAAAGCTAACTGGTGCAAGCCGGACATTTGATGGACAAGGCATCATCCTCACGTTTGAGGTTGACGCTTCGGCAGCCGGTCAAATTGAAAATTTACAGAATCAGGACAAGCTAAAAATAAAAGCTGTCAGATATACGCAGAAACGGAGCCTTGATGCAAATGCTTACTTTCATGTGTTGGTTGGGAAAATTGCTGACGTACTCACGATTTCAAAGGCAAAAGCTAAAAATGTTCTGATCTGTAAATATGGACAGCCCGAATATCTTCCAGATGGAAATATTTTCTACTATCAGTCAAACGCACCAGAAGAATATATGTGGGAACAGGAAACGATCCATGCAATGCCGGTTCGGTATGACGGAAAACTGACTGTATATAAAATCTATCGCGGGAGTCATACCTATGACACGAAAGAAATGTCGGTTCTGATTGACGGAACGGTAGCGGATGCAAAGGAACTTGGAATAGATACCATTACGCCAGCAGAACTACAGGAAATGAAAGAGCGGTGGGGAATATGAAGCGATTATGGAGCGTATTTACGGATGATATGGAACATTGCTATTTTACCGGCGCGGCGCCGGTTGAACGCCATCATATTTTCCCAGGTAATCCGAACCGGAAGAATAGCGAGAAGTATGGATTTGTCATACCGCTTCGCCCGGATCTGCATCCGAATGGAACGCAGGCGGGGAAGAATGCCGCTGAAATAGATCTGAAGCTTAAGCAGATGGCACAGGAATATTTTGAAAGCCATTACGGAAGCAGAGAAGAGTTCCGGCGGATATTCGGGCGGAGCTGGTTATAGGGTTGAAACACCCGCCTGCGGGCGAAAGAAACCGATCATGCGGAGACTTATTATATCACGAACTGTCGAAGCCATGATGATACCTCCGGGGTCGTCCCGGAGGGGAAAGGGGAAGAAAATTGAATTTAGAGCAGAGAACGATCACTTCATTGGAAGTTGCAGATATGGTAGGAAAAGACCATTCAAAATTATTGAGAGATATCAGAAATTATACGGAGCAGTTAGCCGAAGCCAAAATTGGCTCGGGCGATTTCTTTGAAGAAAGCGCATATAAAGATGCTAATAACCAGAGCAGACCGTGCTATCTGGTTACGAAGAAAGGCTGCGAGTTCATTGCACACAAGCTGACTGGGGTTAAGGGAACGGAATTCACGGCGAAGTATATCAATCGTTTCCATGAGATGGAAGAGGTGCTGGACCCGTACAGAGGGATTTCGCCAGAACTGGCAGCTGTCATTGCTGTAGATAAACGGGTGACGGGCATGAACGTAAGACTCGACCACATTGAGAACGATATGCCGCTGTTCGGTGCAGAATCGGATGAATTGTCGGCACATATCAGACGCAGAGGTGCGGAACTTCTCGGTGGCAAGAAAACGGAAGCATATCTGGACAGTACGATCCGGCAGAGAGTGTATCGGGATATTTACAACCAGCTCCGCCGGGAATTTGGAATCTACGATGATGAGGGCAGGATGAAGAGTTATAAGGCATTGAAGAGAAAAGATCTCGCGGATGCACATGAATTTGTTGACTGCTATACGCTTCCGGCGTACCTGGTGGAGCAGATCAATGATTGTAATGCACAGATGCGGATGGGTGGTGCGGATGGAGTATAAGTTCACGATCCCGGAACTTACCGCGGGACAGGCGAAAATGACGCTGAAAGACCTGCTTAAGGACTTAGAAACGGGGTGATCGGTTGGATGGCAACTACATAAAATTGAGCCGGGGGTTGCTGGAATGGGAATGGTACACGGATATCAATACCACCCGGCTGTTCATCCACATGCTGTTGAAAGCCAACTGGAAGGATGGAAATTTTAAAGGGACAACGGTTTCGCGTGGATCATTTGTCTCGTCCATCGGGAAGCTGGCGGGCGAAACTGGACTTACGGAGCGCGAAATTCGGACAGCAATTTCGCATTTGAAAAAGACAGGCGAAGTGACAAGCAAAGCGACAAACAAATATACCGTATTTACAGTGGTTAAGTACGATTTATACCAGACGAGTGACAAGCAAAACGACAGTCAAGAGACAAGCAAGCGACATTCTAACGACATTCTAACGCCAACAATAGAAGAAAAGAAAGAAGGAAAGAAGGGAAGAAATACACCCCCTATATCCCCCGTGGAGCGGTTCGTGGAATTTGCTGCAGCCTACCCGAAAAAGTGTACTGGCTATCTGGCAGAATCGGAATACTGCAATGCGGTGTTGGCTGGCGTACCGGAGGATGATTTGATACGGGCGGCGCAGAATTATGCGGATGCTTGTCGGCGGGACAGAACGGCGGAGCGGTATATCAAGAAAGCGGAAAACTGGCTTCGCGAGAACGTATTTATGCAGTATCTAAAAGGAGCGGGCAATGGAGCAGATGGAACAAACGCTGGAGAAAATACTACAGCGCATGAAAAATCGATCAATGAGCGGCTCGGAGAACTTGGAGACACCGGAGAATTCGAGGGATTCTGACGTGTGCCCGTTGTGCAATGGTACCGAGTGGATCTTGACCGAAAAGGACGGTATCACAACGGCGGTGGAATGTAAGTGCCGGGAGCGGGCGGCGATGTCAAGGCGGTTGCGGTTTGCAGACATACCGGAAGCGTTCCGGGGGATGGATTTGAAAACCTTCCGCACGGACGTGTATCGACAGCCGGACAGCAAAAAGACGGTGGCAGATGCCTGCCGGATCATAAAGGCTTACCTGGAAGATTTCGGGAGCCAGAGGGATCAGGGCATGGGGCTGTTTATCTGGTCCCGCGCAAAGGGTAGCGGAAAAACACGGATCGCCGCAGGTATTGCGAATGAGCTTATGAAAAGCTATGCGGTTAAGTTTGCAGTATCGCTGACCATCCTGCAGGAGATCAAGAATACATGGCGGCGGGATGCCGAATACAGTGAGAGCCGGTTACTGGATGCGCTTAACACGGTGGATGTGCTGATTATCGATGATTTCGGCGTGGAATCCCCGGCGGCGTGGATCAACGACAAGATGTACCAGATCATCAACGAGCGGTACATCAACAAGAAAGTGACTATCTTTACGAGCAACGAATCATTGGACAGCCTGCGGTACGATGACCGGATCACGAACCGGATCAAGGAGCGGACATATCAGATTGCTTTTCCGGAGGAATCGGTTCGGGACCATATCGCAGAGCGGAACCAGGAAGAGATGATTGAAAAAGTTATGAGAGGACAAGGCAATGGAGAGAAGAAAAAGAACGAGCATGTATGACCCGTACCGAGAGGATATTGTGACAGCGCTTGAAGCAGGCAAGACGATCAGAGTTGTGGAAAAGTGAGATAAAAAAGTGAAGGAAGGTGTAAATAAGTGAGTAATGCATTGGCAAGAAAGAGAAAGCGTATGCAGCCGTTGGGGTATACCAAAGATGAACTGCTTCGGATGCAGCGCTATGCAAAGACAGAAAGCAATACCAATGATCTGATCGAAGAATCTTTTTTGAATATTCGGTTGATTTCATTTCAGATTCTTCATGACAAGTTTGGATTTGGATATAAGAGACTGATGAAAGTTGAAAAGATCATAACGGAATATTTGAACACAACGGCGGCAGGCGGATTATCGACAGAGCAGTTGCAGTTTTACATGAGAGAAAAGTGTGGAATTGATGCGAAAGCAGAAGCAAACAGGGTTCCTTTTAGAGAAGGCTTTTCCCTGGTCGAAAGGAAAGTTGCCCCGGGTTCCATGCAGACCGCCGGAAAATTTCTGGCAGCATCGATCTGTAATTACTATGCGCTTCTTGGTGTATGCCTTAAGACGGGATTTAATTTCTCAAAAAGACAGGTGGCGGAGACGCTGGAATGGATCAGATATTACATCAACAGCCTTGCAACAGGGTATGAAACGATGACAGGTATCGCAAGTGTAATGGAACAGGAGTGTAAATACTGTGATCCGAGGTTTATAGGAAAGACATATGAGGTGTGAATATGCATAGAGACAGTAAGGAGCGCCGCAGGCGCGTTATGGAGATCAGCGAGAAGATGACACGTCCGAGCAAGCATGTGAGCGGCGACGCGCTTAAGAGATTCAGAGAGGTGCCGTATCAGCTGCGGTGCGGAAAGGAGCAGGGAAATGATTGAATGCATGAGAACAGTAGCGAGAAAGCCGGAGTTTGGGCGGTGGATTCCGGTAAGCGAGAGGTTGCCGGAAGATTGCGTCCCGGTCAACATTACATATGTGAATCATAATCCGGAATCTTATTACGCGAACATCAAAGATGTACCGTTTACGGCAACAGGGGTGCATTACTCGGACGCATGGTACTGGTGGTCAACGACTTGCACTGATTATCTTGCAGAATACGGCAGATGTGATGTTGATATGGTCGATACCGATGTCGAGATAATAGCCTGGATGCCACTGCCAGAGCCGTACCGGGAAAGTGAGGAAAAATAATGGGTTGCGAAAAAGAATGCAAACTTGGAAAAACATATTGCTGCATGGAGTGCCCGAGCTACGATATATGCCGGGAAAAGCGCAAGAACAGAAAATTGAGTTTTGAAAAAGCGGTGAAGTGGATTGCCGTTAGCATTGCGGTTATCGCCGGAATCAAGATGACGGGATCGGCATGGTGCCTGTGGGCGTTTGCTTTGCCGATACTGGCAGATTAGGAGGGATAACATGGAGAGTAGATATTTATATCGCGGAAAGCGGATTGATAATGGTGAATGGGCGGAGCGGAATGCTTTGGCAGTTGTCCAAAATTCTTTGACAACTGAATTTTTATCTAATTCGTTCTCGGAAAAAATATTGTTTAATTGATAACTCAGAATTTAGTGAGGTAAAAGTATGAAACAAAATACAGAAAAGCAAATATGGTGTGAAAAAGAAAAAATACGATGTTTGTGTCATGGATGCAGTGAAAATAAAGCAGAAATACCCAATGGTAAATGCAGTGGTTGTAATCATTGCGGCAAGATTGCAGAGGAAAAGTGTTTAATATTCTAAACTGAAATTTAGTGGAGGTAGAAAGATGACGGAGAATGAAGCAAAAATTTTTATTCAAAACGCTATGGAGCAGTCAAAAAAAGTTTTAGCTGAATTATTATTGATCTCTCCAAAAGTGTTTGCAGTTAGAAAAAAGAGCCTGGGTGAGTATTACAGTAATTTGGAGAACTGCAAAAAAGAAATTCAGTCATGTGAAGTAGCAATCAAGGCACTGGAAGAGGTGCAGCACTGGCACACATCAGTAATCAACCCTAATATTAAAAACGAATTTGCGAACACTTCGACGCAGATTTGCCATAATTGCGACCATAAAGATGAATACATCGAGGAATTGGAAGCAGAAGTGGAAGAGTACCGCGCGATCGGCACGCCGGAAGAGTGCCGGGCGGCGATGGAGAAACAGACAGCGATTCCAAGAGAAATTATCGAGGGAAAATATTTTTGCCCAAAGTGCCATAACTTAGCACCATATCCGATGTACTGCGGATGCGGACAGAAACTGTATTGATTGGAGGGATGAAGAATGAGCGAAGCAGAATATATGGAAGATGGAGCGGATTATTTAGAGGAAGGATGCCAAAGACAGACTTGTGATGGCTGTATGGCTTACAATTATTGTCTGGAAAAGAACAGGAGGGCGAACGATGAGAAAATTGATTGATGCAAACAATTTGCAGTTCAATGGGCGAAATTACAATAAAAGTCAGATGAAAGCAATTCTCGATTTTATTGATTCGCAGCCGACCGCCTACGACCCGGACAAGGTTGTGGAGCAGTTGGAAGACTATAGTAATGTTAATGAAGCGGAAAGGCTTGGAACTATCCCGGTCATTGAACTTGATGATGCAATCGAGATTGTGAAAGGCGGTGGAGTAGATGGCTAAGTGGAATGCGGGCGTAGGTTTACAATTAACGATTGACTATGATGACATTGAAGCTGATACAGAAGCGGAAGCCATTCAGATTGCGAAAGAGAGGGCGTTAGAAGATATCGAATGGAATAACTGCGACTGTGATGCGAGCAATCCGATTGTGTATTACTGCCAGGAGGAAGAAACGGAGGAAGCGGAGGATGAGTAGAGTGTTACCGATTTTATTCAATACAGAAATGGTTCGGGCGATTCTGGACGGGAGAAAAGATGCAACGAGAAGAATTGTAAAAGGCTTTATTCCTGATGATGCAGTATTAGGATATACCGCTTTTACACCTAAAGGGTACATATCGTGTAGAGGTACATTTGCAGATGGGTATGGAGAGAAATTTTTTAAGTTGCCTTGCGAGCCGGGCGATATCCTGTATGCCCGGGAAACATGGAAAAAGGCACCGAACGGATACTATTACTACGAAGATTGGCAAAGAAATGACATTGCGGATATTACGAAATGGAAACCTTCCATCCACATGCCAAAAGAAGCCGCGCGCATATGGCTTAAGGTTACGAATGTGAGAGTGGAGCGGTTGCAAGAGATGACGCTTAAAGATTTCAAGGCAGAAGGAATATATGACGACTACAAAACCTATAGCGAAATATACACAGACCATTTGCGACAAATGGCATATCCAAAAGTTTTTGCTAGACTTTGGAACAGTACCATCAAGAAAACCGATCTTGACAGCTACGGCTGGGAAGCGAACCCGTGGGTGTGGGTAATCGAATTTGAGCGGTGCGAGAAGCCGGAGGTAAATTAGAACTTAGTGAGGTAGTCATATATGACAGACAAACAATTTGCGAGAAGATTGGCAAAACTGAATACAGCATTGTGGAATTGCATTGGAGAAGCTGAGACTTTATGCGATGAAGCTAAAAATAAGAACATTGACGATAATATGAGAAAATTATTTGCTCAATACAATGATGATGGAGCAGTGGATTGTGACATTCATAACGCTACGTTATCTGAAGTTTCTTATTTGATTAAAAACATGACCACGGAGGAAATATGAGCAAACGACCAGAAATTACGAAAGAACTTTCTTTAGCGCTTGAAAGATATATAAATCCCAAAAACGACACAAGAATTTATATGGCTAAAGAAGTCACGTTTGATTATGCCACAGGACACGCAATCAGAGTGGATTACATGCGGTTTAAGCCTGTAAATAATACAGTCTCTGGGATTGAGAAAGGGGACTTTTACTGTTACGAGATAAAATCTTCTGTTGAGGATTTTCATTCGGGACATGGTTTAAATTTCATTGGTGACTACAACTATCTTGTAATGCCGGAGGAAGTATATGCGGCGGTATCAAAAGAAATCCCATATTTTGTTGGCGTGATTGTGCCAACAGAAAGCACTTGGCGGAATAACTGGAGAGAGCTGACCGTAATAAAGAAAGCAAAGCGCAGAAGTAGAGAAAAATCATTATCGGAAATGCTTTTTATGATGTTTCGCTCTGCATCGAGAGACAGATATAAATTATCTTAGTTGGAGGTGAAAAAAATATGGCTAAAGCAGTTTTGATTATGGATGAAATGCCTGAGTGTTGTGCAGATTGTAGCTGTGGATACTTTGAGAGAGGCGCCAAGAAACTTAATCTGATATGCGGTGCTACAGGAGAGGATGCAAACAATGTTGGAAAGCCGGATTGGTGCCCGCTCCGGGAACTGCCGGAGAAGATACCAGAGTTAAAATCTGGTTATGAAGATCTCAGCACATCAATACGTCGGGTGGGTTGGAATGCCTGCTTAGATGAAATTTTAGAGAGAAAGGAATAACACTTATCCTCGTGAAACGAGGTTTCCCCGAATCAGAATCGGGGTTGTAAAAATTGATAAACGTGAGAATGAAATGTCTCGGTTTGCATGAGAAAAGGTAGAAATCAGCTGATAGACTACATAGGTATCGCCCCATCCAAGACCAATGGTCAGCAGTAATTACTCCCGAGACTATAGATCGGATTGTAAATTTGCCGCACGGATAAATGTAGTGTGGCGTGTTGGAAAATTTCATAAAAAAATCAATAGAGCGTGTGAAACTTGCAAGCGAAATGTCGCTGTCTCATTACGGAGAGCCGCTTGTTTGTGAATATTCCGGTGGAAAGGATTCAGATGTATTGTTGTGGGTATTTGAACAAAGCGGCGTTCCGTTTGAGGTCCATAACTCGCATACAACAGTGGATGCTCCACCAACGGTCTATCACATAAGAGAAACCTTTAAAAGATTGGAATTAAATGGTGTGAAATGCACCATAGACTACCACGATAAGGGGAACGGGCAGAGAGTAACCATGTGGAATTTGATTCCACAAAAATTGATGCCGCCGACAAGAGTTGTCCGGTATTGTTGTTCAGAATTGAAAGAGGGTGGGAACGCAAATCGCATGATCGCAACGGGTGTGCGGTGGGAAGAAAGTAAGAAAAGGAGCAATAGAAGCGCATTTGAAGTTTTAGCAAATACCGCAGATAAAAGCGTGGGCGTATCTGATGAAAAGATGCTTATTACAGATAATGATGATACGCGGCGATTATTTGAGAGTTGCCAGATGAAAGCGAAGACCGTTGTGAATCCAATTATTGATTGGAGATCACAAGATATATGGGATGTTGTCAGCGGCGAAAAAATTCCGGTATGTGAAATGTATTCATGGGGATATGAAAGAATCGGATGTATCGCGTGTCCATTGGCTAAGAAATGCCAAAGAGAACGTGAAATTTACGATTTCCCAAAATACAAAACGGCATACATAAGGGCTTTCGACAAGATGCTTGATGCCCGGAAAGAAAAGGGCAAGAAAACAAAGTGGTCTTGCGGCGAAGAAGTGTATCTGTGGTGGATGCAAAGCGACAATGTGGCAGGACAGATAAGTTTGTTTGACATTTTGAAATGATTACAAAAAGGAGCGGAACCTATCCGGGTAAAAGGCGAGTTGGGTTCCTTTGGAAGAAAATGAGCGATTTAGACAAATTCAATTATGAGTGCCCAGGACAATTAAGTTTGTTTGACGGGATGCTTAAAGAATTGTGTGATACGAAACCGGATATAGGCACAAATCTAATATTTCACTATAAAAATAAGGATTATGCGTGTGTGGTAGATGGACACTGCGGTCATGATTTCTTTCACATCGTGTTTACTGACAGGCAACCATCGGATGATTACTTGGACGTGAAAAATAGCGGAGGATGGCATGTTTCGCTAAGAGGATACAAGAAAGATTGGGATTATGTGGAGGTGCTGCCATGATTAACGGTGAATTGCTAGTTGATAACTTTGCCGGCGGGGGCGGCGCTTCCACCGGAATTGAGTTGGCTACCGGCTACAGTGTTGATATTGCGATCAACCATGATCCGGAAGCCATCCGGATGCACAAGGCGAATCATCCGAATACCAAGCACTACTGTGAAAATGTGTGGGCGGTGGATCCGGTAAAAGCCTGCGGCGGTCATCCGGTGGCTCTTGCTTGGTTTAGCCCAGACTGTAAGCATTTCAGTAAGGCAAAAGGTGGAAAGCCAAAGGATAAAAACATTCGTGGTCTTGCATGGGTAGCCTGCCGCTGGGCGGGGCTGGTGCGACCGAGGGTCATCATGCTTGAAAATGTGGAAGAATTTAAGACATGGGGACCACTTGGGCGGCGGCATCATCCAATCAAGGCAAAGCAGGGAAAGACGTTTGAAAAGTTTGTGCAACAGCTTACAGGTTTGGGATATGAGGTGCAATTTCGAGAGTTGGTTGCTGCAGATTACGGCGCACCAACCATGCGTAAGAGATTTTTTATGATCGCGCGGTGTGATGGCGAACCGATAGTTTTTCCAGAGCCGACACACGCACCGGCAGAGAGTGAAGAGGTAAAGGCTGGATTGCTCAAGCCGTATGTGGGTGCATACACACAGTTGGATTTTTCACTTCCGTGTCCCAGTATCTTTGATAGTTCCGAAGAAATCAAAGAGAAATACGGGATCCGGGCGGTACGCCCACTGGCACCGAAGACGATGGAGAGAATAGCACGAGGACTGAAAAAGTTTGTACTGGACAACCCGGAACCGTTCATTATCCAGTGCAATCATGGCGGGGAGCGCAGACCGAATAATATTCGGGAGCCGATGCCGACCATCACTGGAAAGCATGGGTATGGAATTGTGGAGCCGACGTTAGCACCTTATATGGGGACAAATACAACGAATCATCCGGGTGGAAACTGCAAAGATCCGATGCATACGATCACCACAGGTAATCAACAATGCCTTATTAGCCCGACGCTTATCCAATACCATTCTGAAACGGCGCAGGGAGAAGTTCGGGGACAGACGATTGAAGATCCTATAATGACGGTGGACGGATCGAACAGATATGGACTGGTCACATCATTTTTGAGTAAGTTCTATAAGTCTGGAATCGGACAGGACGAAAGAGAGCCACTACATACAATCACAACATCAGCCGGACATTTTGGCGAGGTCAGAGCATTTCTGATTAAATACTACGGGCAGGGAACCGGACAGGATATTAAGGAGCCACTTGACACGGTAACTGCACGGGATAGATTCGGATTAGTGACCATTGAGGGTGTAGATTATCAGATTGTGGACATCGGCTTGCGAATGCTTGAGCCACGGGAACTGTACGGATGCCAGGGTTTTCCAGAGGATTACATAATCGACCATGATTATACCGGCAAGACGTATCCGCGGAGCGAACAGGTGCGCCGCTGCGGCAATGCAGTGTGTCCGCCGATACCGGCAGCGCTGGTCAGAGCAAATCTTTCGGAACTGTGCGTAGCGGAACGTATGCCAAACATGCAGATAGAAGCAGAGCAGACCGGACAGCTCCGGTTCGCATGAGATCAAACAGCTATAGTCCCCGCCAGCAGTAATGCGGCGGGGCGGAAAGAAAGGAAAAGAATGAGAATGATAGGATTTTCAAGAATGGCATATGAAGCACTTAAGGAGGAGCCAAGCGGCAGAATACCGGCAAGCCCGAAAATTATGTGGAAGAAGAGCAAGCCAGCAACAATCTGGTTGTTCTTATGCTTTACCGCACAAATTCCATTAAAATTACTGAAATACATCGTCATGGGGATATGTTTTATTCCTCATGCGATATACGAAGCATTGGATTGAACCTGACGCTATTGAAAAGGGGAATGTACTTGGATGAAAAAGAAATATACGAGATCTGCATGAGCGTGGACAGTTTCATAGCTGACCGGCTGACGGAATCCATCGTGCGCGGCACCAGCTACGACATGCTGGAAGCTCACTACGGCATTCTTCCGATCAGCAAGAGTAACTTTTACCGGAGGAAGGGAACAGCACAGTGGCTTATACGGCAGAGGATGGCACATCTGGTTGAGGGGAAGAACGGGCAGTATATGATTGAGTGGGGGAAGACGTAAAAGGTTTGCATATTGACGATTGTAGTGATATAATTTTTTTATAACAAAAGAGGGGGGAAGAAAAATGATATATGCATTTTGGAACAACAAAGGTGGTACAGGAAAACACAGTATTTTTGGGAGGGAGACACAAATTAGCGGAGAGTATTTAGAAAAATGCAAAGATGCTATTGAGACATTAGTGAAAAAAATCTAAGATTTTACCAACCACCGTTACGATGGTTGGTATTTTTTGCCTTAAATTTGGCACAAATCCACCCCAAACCTATTGTATGATGTTATCAGAAACATTGTAGTGATAATAGATAATACCAGAAAGAGGAGAATGCGGTGGGAGTAGATAAGAAAATATTAGAGCAGTATGTAGATGCGTGCGAGATGATCCGAGAGACGGAGCAGGACATTAAGAGATTGCAGCGTAAACGGCAAACGATTGTGACAGGAAGTGTAAAAGGTTCTATGAATGATTTCCCGTATGCGGAAACACATTTCAAGATTGAAGGAACATCGTTCACATACACGGATGATGCACAGCTGCGTATAGAAGAGAAACTGCTGGAAGAGAGAAAAGTCCAGGCGGAAGAAATCAAGGTACAGGTAGAACAGTGGATGAACAGTATCCCAGTACGGATGCAGAGGATTATTCGCTATAAGTTCTTTGAGGGACTGAGCTGGGAGAGGGTAGCGGACAGGATAGGCAGGAAAGCAACCGGCGACAGCATAAGAATGGAGTTTAATAATTTTATGAGGGCGGCGTAAAAGTAATTTCGTTTTTTTCGGATTTTTCGTTTTTAAAATGCTATAGTATAAACTGCAAGAGGTGAATTAAAAGAGCCATGAGCCGTTTACTTCTTGCAATTCCCCCGACCCCGCAGGAACACCCGTCAAACGATGGGTGTTTTTTGTTATGTATAAGGAAAAAGGTAGGTGATGGTCCTTGCCAAAGGCAAAAGATGCGAGAGCGGACAAAGCCTTTGAAATGTATAAGCAAGGGCTTAAGCTAATAGAGATTGCAAACCAGCTCGGGATGGCAGAGGGAACGGTGCGGAGCTGGAAGAATCGGTATAAGTGGGATGATGGTGGTAATGCAACGTTGCAAAAGAAAGAAAAAAAGGAACGCAACGTTGCGAAAAAGATTGCAACACAAACTAATGATGCATCGTGGGTAGAGATAGAACATGAGTACGTGACAGACATAAGCAGAAAGCCTTGCAGTTTAGAGGATTTGGCAAAGAAGTATTCGATTCCAATTCAAACCATCAAAGACCAGTCGGCAACAGGAAAGTGGTCAGATAAAAGAGCTGAATACAAACTAAAGACAAACCAAAAGCTGATAGAAAAATCCTCCGATGCAGATGCCGACAGGATAGCGCGGCTTTTATCCATAGCAGATAAGGCGGCAGAGAAAGCAGAGCAGGCACTAGGCGAACTGGAACAGTATGTTGTGAGAGACAAGAAAAAGGTCAAGACGGTTGAGTATAAAGATAATACAGCCATCGGAAAGCCTACCAAGGAAATCATAGACGAGACGGAGCACATCAACATTGCAAGTGGTCCCGTTGATAGATTGGGACTATCCCAAGTGACCGGAGCGTTAAAGAATCTTAAGGAAATTTATATGATACCGGCAACACTTGAAAAACAGAACGCTGAAACAGCATTGTTAAAAGCCAAGGTGCAGAGTGATGATGAGGAAGAGACTGCGGATGATGGATTCTTAGAAGCATTGCAGGGAAGTGCCGCGGAGGATTGGATGAATGAAGAAAATTAAGCAGACATTCAAATTCAAGCCCTTTTCTAAAAAACAGCGTATGGTATTAAATTGGTGGTGCGATACATCACCAGTTAAGGATATGGATGGCATCATTGCAGATGGGGCAATCCGTTCCGGCAAGACAGTAAGCATGTCACTTTCGTTTATCATATGGGCAATGAGTTCATTTAATGGTGAGAATTTTGCCATGTGCGGTAAAACAATCGGCTCTTTCCGAAGAAATGTGCTATCTGGATTAGAAATGATGCTCCATAGCCGTGGTTATACCGTTACAAATCACAGGGCCGACAATTTGGTTATCATCACAAAAGGAGATGTGACCAATTACTTTTATATATTTGGTGGCAAAGATGAACGTTCACAAGACCTTATCCAGGGTATTACCTTGGCTGGGGTCTTTTTCGATGAAGTGGCGCTGATGCCGGAATCATTTGTGAACCAGGCAACTGGACGATGTTCTGTTGAGGGTTCTAAGTACTGGTTCAACTGTAACCCGGATGGACCATATCATTGGTTCAAGGAAAATTGGATTGATAAATCAACCGGTTATCTGGGGAAGAAAAAAGTTGAGGAGATAAGGCAAAAGGCAGCCGAGGAGAATAAGTCGGATGGACTAAAAGAGATTATCTATTTACATTTTACAATGGACGATAACTTGTCCTTGTCCGAGAGAGTAAAGGCACGATACCGCAGTATGTACACTGGTGTATTCTACCGGCGGTATATCCGTGGCTTGTGGGCGATGGCAGAGGGGATTATTTACGATATGTTCGATAATGCCCGCCACATTATTTCTGATTTATCGAATCTTGTCAATGCAAATTACTACGTGTCTTGCGACTATGGTACGCAAAACGCTACGGTATTTTTACTGTGGTGTAAAGAACGTTCTGGACGGTGGGTGTGTTGCCAGGAGTATTATTATTCCGGTCGTGATGAGGAACGACAGAAAACAGATACAGAATATGCAGATGACTTGGAGCAATGGCTTGCTGGGATTAAGCCTGTCAAAATAATCATTGACCCGTCGGCGGCATCGTTTATAGCCGAGTTGAAAAAACGAGGTTATACCATAAAAAAAGCGAAAAATGATGTGCTTGATGGTATCCGGTTTGTAGCATCATTGTTAAATCAGAACCTGATAGCTATTAGTGACCAGTGCCCGAACACTATAAAGGAGTTTGGGTCGTATATTTGGGACCAGAAAGCATCTGGGCACGGCGAGGATAAGCCCGTAAAGCAGCACGACCATGCAATGGATGCTCTTCGATATTTCTGTTATACGATTATTCGCAAGTCAGGCGGCATCAGCATTTTGAAATAGAGGTGAGAACATGGAACTTGAGGTAATGAAAAAACTCATAAGAAAATACGAACCGGGACATACACAGTTTTCCTTGCGGGCGATGCAGGCGGAGCGGTACTACCGGAATGAAACGGATATTCTGGTGAAAGTCAAGACCGAAGACGAGAAAAAGAAAGAGGATTCCGACAACCCCCTGCGCAATGCAGACAACCGGATTCCCCGGAACTATCATGGTCTTATCGTGAATCAGAAAGCCGCTTATATGTTTACGGCACCGCCACTCTTTGATATTGGGAACGAGCTTGGAAATGACATCGTGACAGAAGCACTCGGTGATGAATACCGGAAAAACTGCATGGAGCTGTGTATAAATGCTGCCAATGCGTCGGTGGGATGGATTCACTACTGGGAGGATGAAGATGGAACATTCCAGTGGGCGGTAGTCGACAGCAAGCAGATTATTCCGATCGAATCTCACAATCTGAAAAAGAAGCTGCTAGGTGTTCTCCGTATGTACGATGAAATCGACGAGGAAACAGGAGATACATATGCAATTTATGAATACTGGGACAAGGAAAGCTGCTGGTCATTCCGACGGAAGAACGGCGATACCTTGGATGATGGGCTGTTCTACTACAATACGTTCATGGTGCCGGATACCGGCGATTTTACCGCAGAATATCGGCACGAATTCGGAGAGGTGCCGTTTATTCCATTCCCGAACAACAACACGAATACAAATGATCTGAAAAACATTAAGCCGCTGATAGACGTATACGACAAGGTCTACAGCGGTTTTGTTAATGATTTGGATGATATTCAGGAACTGATATTTGTCCTGTCCGGGTATGGTGGTACGGATCTCGATACGTTTCTGGCAGATCTAAAAAAATACAAGACCATTAAGGTGGACGGTGATGAGGGTAGCAACCCAGGGGTAAGTACGCTCAACATTGAGATTCCGATTGAAGCCCGTAACAGCGTGTTAGAAGCCACCAGAAAGGCTATTTTTGAACAGGGGCAGGGATTTGACCCACAGCCGGAGAACTTCGGAAATCAGAGCGGAGAAGCGCTTAAATTCATGTATTCGTTGCTTGAAATGAAAGCCGGGCTGACGGAGACGGAGTTCCAGCTTGGGTTTGCCCGTCTGGTAAGAGCGATATGCCGCCATGAGGGAATTGATTGCAAGAAAATCATCCAGACGTGGACCCGCACTTGTGTAAAAAATGACACGGAGCAGGCACAAATTTGCAAGGATTCGGTTGGGATTGTCAGTAAAAAGACGATTCTCAAAGCGCATCCGCTTGTCGAGGATGTAGACGCTGAATTGAAGCAGTTGGAGAAAGAGGCACAGGAAGCACAGGAGAAAGCAGATGCTTACGCCGGTGCTTTTGATGCATCTAAAAATAGCACTGAAACAGATAGCAATGAGAAAGCAGATGCCGAGCAGTGAAATGAGGTGAGTGCATGGGAGAACGGACAAGTGAATACTGGCAGGAGCGCTTCCGGCAGTTGGAAGAATCACAGCATGATACGTCCGTTCAGACCGTGCAGGAGATTGAGCAGGAGTTCCGGCGGGCAGAGCAGGCGCTTGACGGGAAGATTAACGCCTGGTATCAGCGGTTTGCTGCCAACAACGGTATTTCAATGGTGGAAGCCAGACGTTTGCTTAACAGTGAAGAACTGGAAGAGTTCCGGTGGGATGTGCAGGATTATATTAAATACGGGCGCGAGAATGGCATAAATCAGCAGTGGGCAAAACAGCTTGAGAACGCATCCGCAAAGGTGCATATCAGCAGATTGGAAGCTCTCAAGGTGCAGACACAGCAGGAAATTGAAAAGCTGTACGGAAATTATCATGATTCTATAGATGAACATATCGCAAATCTGTACACATCCGGATATTACCATACCGCATACGAAGTGCAGCGAGGTATCGGTGTTGGTTGGCAGATGCAGAGCTTTAATCCGGAAAAGGTTAATGACATCATACATAAGCCCTGGGCGGTGGATGGACGCAACTTTTCAGAGCGTATTTGGACGGATAAAACGAAGCTGATTAACAATATGCACGATTCCTTAACGCGGATGTGCATCACCGGAGAATCGCCGGATCGAGCCATACGGGAAATATCCCAGAACATGAAAGTGAGCAGGTCACAGGCGGCGCGAATTGTTCAGACGGAATCAGCCGCTTTTTCTGCTAAGGCACAGGAAACGTGTTTTTCTGATCTTGGGGTGGAGGAGTTCGAGGTGGCAGAGACATTGGACAGCCACACTTGCCCCACCTGCGGGGAGATGGACGGGAAGCACTTTCCGATGAAAGACTATAAGATTGGTGTTACCGTGCCACCGTTCCATCCGAATTGCCGGGGATGCACCTGCCCGTATTTCAACGATGAATTTACCACAGGGGAGAGAGTTGCACGCGGAGCAGATGGCAAGAAGTATTATGTGCCGGAGAATACGACGTATGAGGAGTGGAAGAAATCGTTTGCGGATGGTAATACAGAGAAAGGAATTAGCGGCAAGTATTCACAAAAGACGCATGACAATAAGGTTGATGTAGGTTTTGTAAAGAGCACGGAGTATAGAAAGAAGTTTGAGAATCTTGATGAGAATGAAAATACTCAGAAGGCAATATGGCAGAAAGCACGCGACATTTTAGTACATCGAAACGGAACTAATAAAGAAGATATGTATTTAATTAGTGTCATCGATGGAAAGATAAAAGGGAAAAGCGTTGCTGCAAAAGAAGATAATATAGTTGAGTATAATAAAAGCCTGAGAGATGCGGTAGAAATAGAACCAAGAGGAACACTTATAAGTATACATAATCATGGAACAAATATTCCTCCGACTGGAGCAGATTTTGCGTCAGCGGGTTATAGGGGATACAGAAAGGGAATTGTTGTATGTCATAATGGAGATGTATATGTATATGAGGTTGGCGACAAGCCGTTTTCCCAAAGATTATTTGATGAGACTGTTGAAAAATACAGAAAAAGTGGATATAATAAAGGCATAGAAGCAAATATAAAAGCGTTAGAGCAGTTTGAAATGGACTACGGAATAAAGTGGAGAAAATTATAATGATCAAGAAATATTACGATGGTCCGGTGCAAGATACGGAACGAACTCTTGAAGAACTGGAAAAGGACATTGAAAAGGAAAAAAAACGGTGTGAAAAAATGAATAGTTGGGAAGACGCAGAATAATACCACCAGCCAATAACGGTTAGGTGGTATTTTTATACCCAAAATCAGAAGGAGGAATGATGAATCGAGAAATAATAGAGAACCAGATTATACTGTGCTTGGAGTTGCAGAAAAAGTGCGGAATTGAAAACATAGAAACATTTCTGGCTCTTAGTAAGCGCGAGGTAGAGCTTGATAAAATGTTAAGCAGTGCTGTGGAGCATCCACCGGATATGAAAGTGCAGAGTTAAGCAGAAATATTTTAATAATAACAGGACAACCGGAAATTTATGAACAAAACGGCGCAGAGGTGACGCCAGGTAGTTCCTCCGGGGGTCCTGTTTTTATATTGTCCGAAAGCCTTATGACGTTTAAACTGCGGCAATTTGCCCTTATGCATGGCATCAAAACTGCATACTGCTTGTGGAGACACCACGCTTAAAAACGGTGCAGGAAAGGAAACTATGGAATTTTTAAAAGACATTTTAGGCGAGGATCTCTATAAGCAGGTGTCAGATACCGTCAATGCCTATAACGGAAAGCCGGAGAATAAGGATAAGCAGGTAAAGCTTGCAGACCTTGGATCTGGTCAGTATGTTGACAAAGGCAAGTATGATACCGCCGTGGCAGAAAAAGAGAATCTTGCCGGTCAGATTAAGACACTCAACACAACTATCAGAGATTTAAAGAAAAATAATGCCGATAACGAGACGTTACAGACCACTATTGCCAATCTGCGGGGAGAACTTAAAAAACAGCAGACTGCAAGCGAGGAGATTGCAAAGACCTATGCGCTGAAAGATTCCCTCACAAAGCAGGGCGTACTTGATCCGGATTATCTGATCTACAAAGCCGGTGGCCTTGAGAAGTTCAACTTCGACAAGGAAGGAAAGCCGATCGGCGTGGAAGAGGTTGTGAAGCCATACAAAGATGATGCGGCTATGGCTCACCTGTTCAAGCAGGAGCAGTCCAAACCGCCGTACAACCCAAAGAATGGGGGCGCAGGCGGTGTGACGAATCCATTCGCAAAAGACACTTTTAATCTGACCGAACAGGGACGTATGTTAAAAGAAAATCCGGCGCAGGCAAAAGAACTTGCCGCAGCGGCCGGAGTAACACTGTAAGAAAGAGAGGATGATAATTTATGGCAATTACAAAGATTGCAGACGTAATTGTACCGGAGCTTTTTAACCGGTATGTAATCAACAGAACAATGGAGCTGTCCGCGTTCTTCCAGAGCGGAATCGTGGTAAACAGCCCGGAATTTGACGCACTGGCAAGCGAGGCAGCCAGAACACACAATATGCCGTTCTTCGAGGATTTACAGGGTGAGTCCGAGGCAATCCTTGAGGATGTGAAGATGACCGCAAAGAAGATCGGTTCCAACAAGGATGTATCCACAACAATCTACAGACAGAATATGTGGGGAGCAAGTAATCTTTCCGCGGCGCTGGCCGGAGCTGATCCGATGAAAGCCATCGGTGATCTGGTGGCATCCTACTGGGCAAGAGATATGCAGAAGGAGCTTATCTCAATCCTTGCTGGAGTGTTCGGCACCACTACTGCGGGGGCAGAGGGAACACCGGCGGCGGAAACCAGAATGGCAGATCATATTCTTGACCTTACCACCGGAAAAACGGATGCGGCAAAGCAGATCAGCGCATCTGCGTTTATTGACGCATGCCAGCTGCTCGGCGACGCGCAGGCGCAGTTATCCGGCGTAGCGATGCACTCGGCGACAAAGTCTTATCTGAAAAAGCTGAATCTGATCGAGACAGAGCGTGATTCTACGGATGTTGAGTTTGACACCTATCAGGGTAGACGCGTGACCGTGGATGATGGCTGCCCGGTAACTTCCGGTGGCGTGTATACGACATACCTGTTTGGCAATGGTGCGGTAGCTTACGGCAATGGTTCTCCGGTAGGATTTGTCGCTACGGAGGTTGATCGTGACAAGCAGACAGGCGGCGGTATCGATTATCTTATCAACCGTAAGGCATTTATCCTGCATCCGAGAGGAATTGCATACACCGGAGCTGTTCGTGAGCATGTAGAGACACCGCTTCGTGCAGAACTTGCCAAGGCAGAGAACTGGAAACCGGTATATGAACCGAAGCAGCTTAGAATTGTAGCAATCAAGCATAAGATCGGTTAGGAGGCGCGGTATGGCAGAGGAAAGCAAGCTGACAGTCGAAAGGCTGTCGGCGCTTCTCGGGATAAGCGACCCGGATGAGACAGTGAAAGTCCACTTGGAGTTTGCGCTTGAAAATGCAGAGGATACGGTAAAAAACTACTGCCATATCGACGAGATTCCGGCAGGACTGGAAACCACGGTACTGCGCATGGCGATGGATATTTACCGGAATGAGCATATGGGGAGTGCCAATATACCACAGACGGTTTCTTCGGTGCAGATCGGCGATACAACAACATCTTTTAAGACTTCCGCGGCGGAGTTCTCGGAAAGCCTTATGAAGAATTACAAGCCGGTGCTGAACCGTTACCGGAAGGTGGTGTTTTGATGGATATGGTCAGAATGGCAATTGAAGCCATGTATGAAGATACCTGCACGGTTGTGGAACACCGTAAGACCAAGGAAAAGGGCGTTGTGACATACACGGACACCGTGGTCTTGGAAAATCAGCCGTGCAAGTTGTCGTTTGAGACGATCGCACAGGCAGAAAAGACCGATGCGGCATCGCCGGTAGCACAGGCAGTAAAATTGTTTGTTGCGCCGGAGGTAGAAATCAAGAGCGGTTCTAAGATAATCGTAAACCATTGCGGAAAGACCACGGAGTACACAAGAAGCGGTGTCCCGGGGATGCACCCGACGCATCAGGAAATTATGCTGGATTTATTTAAGGAGTGGGCTTGATGGGAAATACAAAGGTTGATCTGAAACAATTGGAGGAGTTCCGGGATAGAGTTCAGAAAGTTGCCGATGAGGAACAGCAGAGAGCGTTCATGGAAGCCTGTGCCAAGGAGTTGGCAGCACGATTGCTGGCAAAGGTTATTAAGCGTACTCCGGTAGGGGATTATTCTGGAGAAGCATATGAGTGTAAAGGAAAGGATATGAACTTTACTCATATGGGAAATAAAGTTTCTGGAAAGACAGGCGGAACGCTTAGACGAGGGTGGACTACGCAGGCAGAAGGAAGTGGTGCGGAAGGATTGGATTCAAAAAGTGCAGTGCAGTTCGTGGACACTTTAAAAGTAAATCATTTCGGTGATACTTATGTGATTGAGGTACGAAACAGCGTAGAGTATGCCAGCTATATTGAGTTTGGGCATAGGAAAGCAAATCATAAGGGCTGGGTGCCTGGACACTACATGCTTACCATGTCCGAGAAAGAAATCCGCGATGCGGCACCAGGGGTTCTTCGGAAAAAGCTCAATAAGTGGTTGAATGAGGTGTTTGCATGATCAACGAAGTTTTAAAGGGCATCACAGATGCCTTATATGCCGCATTTGGCGATAACTATGAAATCCATACAGAAGCATCAATGCAGGACATGGAAGAGCCTGCATTTTTTGTGCGTTGCATCAATCCGGATGTGCCGCGAGGGCTTACCGGCCGCAGAAAAGCAACATTGCTTTTTATCGTGCAGTATTTTCCGGAAAGCGACGAGCCAAAGAAAGAGATCAATACCGTTTACGAACGGTTGAGCGAGTGCCTGGACCTTATAGAGGTAGAAGGTAAAATGGTGCGCGGTACGATCGAATGTAAGGACATATCGGACGATGTGATGTCGGCAACGGCAGAATATACGTTATTCCTGGGGCAGAGCCAGAAAGATGCGTATATGGAAGAATGCGAAGTGAAAGGAGAGGTAAACAGTGGCAGAAGCAGTTAATAAGGTTACTTATACCAAAGAGCAGATCATTGGTTCCAAGAAATATGCGGGCAGGGTGGATCTCCTGTCGGCATTATTGGAACCGGGAAAATCTTATACGCTTGAGGAAGTGGATAAGAAAATGGAAAAATACATGAAAGGAGCGGTGCGATAATGTACGGAGGTGGACAGTGGACAACCCAGAATAAGGTTTTGGGTGGTGCTTATATCAATTTTATTTCGGCAGCGCGCGTGACCACGAATCTGTCAGAGCGTGGCGTGGCATCCATGCCTCTTGAACTTGACTGGGGTGCGGATAACGTGATGATGGAGGTGGCGCAGGAAGATTTCATTAAGAATTCGCTTACGCTGTTCGGTTATGCCTATACAGATGATAAGATGCAGCCGTTGCGCGAATTGTTTGCGCATGCGACAAAGGCTTATATCTATAAGCTGACATCGGGCGGTGCAAAGGCGGAAAATACCTATGCGACAGCGAAGTGCTGCGGAATCCGCGGCAATGATCTGAAGGTTGCTATTGCGGCGAATGTGGACGGAGATGGCTTTGACGTGAAGCTGTATCTGGATGCGCAGCTTGTGGATTCCCAGACGGTAGCATCCGCGGCTGATCTGAAAGAAAATGACTGGGTTACATGGAAAGAAACCGCACTTGAAGCAACGGCAGGCGTTCCGCTGGCAGGCGGTACGAATGGAACGGTCAATGGTGAGGTGCACCAGAAATACCTGGATCTCTTGGAATCATATACCGTGAATACGATCGGCGCGAGTGTGAGTGATGCTACCACGGCGAAACTGTACGCCGCATTTGCAAAGCGTATGAGGGACAAGGTCGGGACGAAATTTCAGGCAGTCCTGTATAACTGCGCGGCGGATTATGAGGGCGTCATCAATGTGAAGAACAGCCCGGATGTGATTCCGTGGGTTGTGGGTCTGGAGGCGGCGTGCGGGGTTAATGCAACCTGTACCAACGCGATCTATGACGGGGAGCTTGAGATTGACACCGCCTATACGCAGACACAGCTTGAGAATGCTGTGAAAGCCGGTGAATTTGTCCTGCACAGCGTGGGAACGGAAGTGCGTGTCTTGGAGGACATCAATTCTCTTGTGACACTTACGGAGGATAAAAACGAACTCTTCCAGAGCAACCAGACGATCCGTGTGCTGGATCAGATCGCGATGGATATCGCATCGCTGTTCAACACGAAGTATCACGGCAAGGTTCAGAACAATGAATCTGGTCGTGTCAGCTTATGGAACGATATTGCATCGCATCATAAGCAGTTAGAGCAGCTTGGAGCAATCGAGAATTTTTCGGAGGATGATGTTGTGGTCTCCGCCGGAAGCGAGAAGCGCGGCGTATATGTGGAAGATAAGGTGACGATCGTCAATGCAATGTCACAGTTGTATATGATGGTCGTGATTGAGTAGGAGGTAAAGAGATGTTTAACGCTTATATGAATGAACAGGATGTGCCGTCTGCAAAAGAGGCGGAAGCTTTTGTCACGGTTGGCGAACAGCGGTATAATCTGCTGAACGCAAAGAATTTTGAGGGCAAGGCAAACATCAGCACCAAGGAGATTCCGGTGCTGGGAAAGATCATTTCCGGCAGGAAGCCGACCGGAATGGTCGTGCAGGCAAAAATGACGGTCTACAAATGCTCGGAGATGTTTGACCGGATCGTAACAGAGTACAAAAATACCGGTCATCTGCCGGTGTTTGAATTGCAGACAACAAACAATGATGCGGCTACCTGCATGGGGCGCAGTACAAAGGTTTATCACAACTGCGTGATCGACGGAGATGTGCTGCTGTCAATGTTTGATGCCGAGGGTGGATTTGTCGAGCAGGAGATCAATTTCTATGCTGCGGATTATTCCAGCCCGGAATCCTACAAGGAGCCGTCCTACCTGTAACAAGTCAACGGCGGCGGGAGACTGCCGCCAATTAAGAGATTGAGGAGAAAAAACATATGGGAAATTTAAAAGCATTTTTGAAACAGAATAAGAAAGCCAAAAAGACAACGCAGTTTGCTGCCACAAAGTCACTGTGTGATGAGAACGGTGATCCGTTACTCTGGACGATCAGACCTCTGTCCACAAAAGAATCTGCGGCAATCCGGGATGAATGTACGATTGAGGTGCCGGTAACTGGCAAGCCTGGACTGTATCGGCAGAAGGTTAATACGGATGAGCTTCTGAGAAAAATGATTTGCGCCGCGGTTGTGGAGCCGGATCTGCACAATGCAGAACTGCAGGATTCCTATGGCGTTATGAGCGCAGAGGCATTGATTGTGGAAATGGTCGACAACCCGGAAGAGTTCGGTGAGCTTGCCACATTCGTGCAGGAATACAGCGGCATCGATGAGACGCTGCAGGAGAAGGTTGACGAGGCAAAAAACTAATCAATGGCGGCGACGGTGAAGCGGCATATGCGCATTATTGCTTGCAGAAGTTTCACTGGCTGCCGTCATTCTTTTCTGAATTGGATCGGAATGAGAAAGCTTTTGTGATTGCGTCCATTGATCTTCGGGTCGAGGAAGAGAAGCGCAAGGCAAAAGAAATCCAGAAGTAGGAGGTAAGAGGATGTCAAGTATTCAGACTGCGATAGAGTTGTCGGACCGTATGTCTGCGCCGCTCTACAATATCTGTACGGCGGTGAATATGGTGATAAGCAACTTTGAAGCGCTGGAATATGCATCAAGCACCGCGATTGATACGTCGTCGATGGAAGAAGCGAGGCAGCTGCTTGCCGATGGCATGGTGGGTTTACAGGACATCACAAGTGCCACGGAGAGCGCGCGCCGGAAACAGGAGGAATACAACCAGAAGATACAGGCTGGATCACAGCATACGGATGTTCTCTTGAATAAGGTAAAATCGCTTGTCGGAGCGTATGTTGGCATTTCTACGGTAAAAAACGCACTGGATCTGTCGGATGAACTCACGCAGACCACGGCGCGCCTTGATATGATGGTGTCGCAGTATAATGCGTTGAATGGGACGATGCAGACGACAGATGAACTCTCGCAGATGATCTTCCTGTCGGCGCAGAATTCCAGGGCGTCTTATATGGATACAGCTGCATCGGTGGCGAAACTCGGAAATAATGCCCGGGATGCTTTTGCATCGACCGGCGAGATTGTGCAGTTCGCGGAGTTGGTAAATAAGCAGTTTACGATAGCCGGGGCATCGGCAACAGAATCGTCCAATGCGTTTTTACAGTTGACACAGGCGTTAGGGTCTGGCGTGCTCCGTGGCGATGAGTTGAACAGTATCTTCGAGCAGGCGCCGAACTTGATCCAGACTGTGGCTGATTACATGGATGTTCCAATCGGTAAGATTCGGGAAATGGCATCAGATGGACAGATCACCGCGGATATTGTAAAGAACGCAATGTTTGCGGCGGCAGATGATATAGATGCAAAGTTCAACTCCATGCCAATGACCTGGGGACAGCTATGGACATATTACTCCAATCAGGCACTTATGACATTTCAACCGGTACTACAGCGGCTGAATGAGATGGCAAACGATCAGCATATGCAAACGGCATTGACCGGAATTATGAATGCCCTGTCCGGGGCGGCAACGATCGCTTTGAATGTGATCGATGTAATGGTAACGGGCGGGGCGTATATCGTGGACAACTGGTCAATGATCGCACCAGTTATAGGTGGAGTAGCGGCGGAACTGGCAATTTATAACGGCGCTCTTCTACTTCATAATGCGTATGAAGCTGCGTCAAATGGGTTGAAGATGATCGCTGCGATAAGGTCTGTTGCACATGGAACCGCGACAGCAGCAGAAACAGCGGCTACGACTGGTGCATCTGCCGCGCAGATTGCATTTAATGCTGCGCTATATGCTTGTCCGCTTACATGGGTTGTAGCTGTCCTTATTATTGTGATAGCTGTGCTGTATGCTGTTGTAGCACATATAAATAAGACAAGGGATGAGGCGGTATCGGCTACTGGTTATATCTGTGGAGCTGTTGCCGTTGCAGGAGCATTTATTGTGAATACGGGAGTAGGGCTATTAAATGGACTGATACAGCTCATATGGAGTATTTTTGTCGAACCGTTTTTAGGTATTGTTGAATGGGTGCTCAATGTTACAAATGGAGGATTTGACAGTTTTGGCGGAGCAGTTGCAAATCTGATCGGAAATATCATTTCATGGTTTTTATCGCTTGGCGAGGTTGTCACCAAGATTATTGATGCGATTTTCGGAACAGATTGGACAGCGGGGCTTAATGCGTTACAGAACAATGTGCTTGCGTGGGGGAAAAATGAAAATGCAATCACGCTTGACAGGGAAGCGCCCACAATCGCTTATCGTGCAAGTTACAGTGATGCCTATAACAAGGGATATGATTTCGGGCAAGGCGTAGAGAACAAGATTTCCGACTTTTTCGGTGGTATTAAGGATCTTGGAAACAGCGGAGACACTGGAGCGTTAGGTAGCTATGGAGCCGCATCTGATATGGCTGCGAATGTCGCCAACATAGCAGGTGATACATCGAGCATTTCGGATTCGCTGGATGTGTCGGAAGAGGATCTGAAGTATCTGCGTGATATTGCGGAGCAGGAGGCAATCAATCGCTTTACGACGGCGGAAATCAAGGTGGATATGTCCGGTATGAGCAATACTGTGCATAATACCAATGATCTGGACGGTATTGTGGATGGACTGACTACTCGGGTACTGGAGGCGATGGAAGCGGTAAAGGAAGGAGCTTAGAGAAATATAATGACAAATATCGGGCAGTGTAGTATAATCGAACTCATAAACAGGAGGGAGGATAAAGTTATGAGTTTGATTAGTTGCCCGGAATGCGGGAAAGAGGTTAGCGATAAGGCACAAAGTTGCCCTAATTGTGGATGTCCTTTGCATGGAACGCAGGAGATGAATGCGGAAATGCACAGAGCTGGGACAGCGGGAATGCCTTTGAACCAACAACAGAGTGCGTCCCAGGTAAAGCCAAAGAAAAAAGGACATGGATGTTTGATCGCGGTGTTAATAGTTGTTTTTTTCATGATTTGTGGCATTGTAGGCGCTACGGCTTCTAAAGCCAATAAGGAGACTGCAGGTAGCACAAATGCGGAAGTGGTTGAAGACGTTCAGCAGTTTAGTGGAATTTCAGTAGAAGCACTAAAGGAAATCATGGGCGACCCAGTGGCGGAAGAGGAGTGGACAAATTCCACATCAAAGGGAGAATTCCCGGTTACAACATTGCAGTATGAAAAGAACTCAAATCATTATGAATTTATTATTGCAGAGGATGCAGTGGTGAGATTGTCGATTTATTCAAATCAATACTGGAATGGTACAGGTGACTTGTTCTCATACTCAGGCGATAAAGAAAACATTTTGAAAATGTTCAATGTTGATGCTGGAGAAAGTGCGCGTATAGAAACTGATAATGGAGTTTCGTATGTATTGGTTTCCGTAAATGATGCGATTGCTGAATTTAATGTTCAAGATATCGATGCGAACGCAGAAAATTTTGGCTTTGTGAAAATCACATATAATGCAAATTATTTTGACTAATTTTTTCCCCGCTTACATAACGTAGGCGGGGATTTTAGTTAATTAAATGGTAATTCTTTGTCGATGTCATATAGGCTTTGGGAGGCATCTTCGAGTGGAAAATTGTATCTTTCAAAAATATCTTTTAACCAAATTTGATATAATTTTTCTCCGCTTGGAGATTTTTTGCATACAGATAATATATCATTCCATTCTTCATAAAAATCAACGAGGTGTTTATCGTTAATTTCAATAATAACGTCCTTGTATTGTGAGAGTGGAAGAGCATTACTGCAATACGATTTTATATCAAAATTGATATTTATTTCAGAAGAGTTTTTTAAACTAATCAAAATATTGATCATATCTGTATAAGTTTTAGGAGTGTGTGACAAATCTCTTTTATCACTTAATCCACATAACCAATCTAAGGATACACTATAGGTATTTGCTATAGATTTCAATATGTCAAGTGAGGGGGTTTTGTTAGTATTTTCATATGAAGATAAAGTGGTTTGCGTAGTTCCTACTGATTTTGCAAACTCAGACTGAGATAGTTTTAGTGATTCTCGTAATTCTTTAATGCGGGAAGAAAATGAATATTCATCATTCATAATAAGCACCTCCTTTTGTTTGAGTTTACCACTGAAAACCAAAAAACACAATTGTATAAAAGAAATATTTGCAAAATTTGTAATTATTATATTGACTTAATAATTACAAAGTAGTATCATCGAACACAGGGAGGTGAGAGAAAGTGAAAAGAGTAATAATTGAACTCGATGAAGAGTTTCACAAACAGTTAAAAATCTTTTGTTTTACGAATGGTATTACACTGAAAGATTATATTACTGGTTGCGTGAAAAGGGATTTAGAAACAAAAAAAGAGCAAACACGGTAACTTTGGCGAGTGCGTGTTTACTCTCACAACTGGAAATAAGTGCAAGCACTATTTCTATGTGTATTGTAGCTTATTTCCGTGGAAAAGTCAATTTTTGAAGAAAGGAAATGAATTACAGTGAATGAATTAATGGAACAGGTAAACAAGACACCTATTGAGATTGCGCTTGGCATCGATGAAGAGGGAATGACTACGGCAAGAAAGCTGTATGCGTTTTTAGATTTAGCGCAGGGGCAGTTTTCTAGATGGGCGAAATCAAACATTGTCGATAATGAATTTGCTACTGAAAGCGAGGATTACTGGGGGTTCGACATCAATGTCGAGGGTAACAAAACGCAGGACTACAAGCTCACAGCCCATTTCGCAAAGAAACTTTCTATGAAGGGGAACGGCGAGAAAGCAGAAGAAGCGCGTGAGTACTTTACACATTTGGAGGAACGTGTGAAACAGAAAGCCATTGACTTTTCACAGCTTTCGCCAGAACTCCAAATGTTCAGCAGAATATTTCAATCGGTTGCAGAGCAGCAGTTAGAACAGAAGCGACAGGCAGAAAAAGTGGAACAGCTCGATAAAAAGGTCGACTCCATTAAGGATGTAATCGCACTGAATCCGAATAGTTGGAGAACGGACAGCGCAAAGATTATCAATAAAATTGCTTTGCAGATGGGAGGATATGAGCACATAAAGGCTATTCGAGAAGAAAGTTATAAACTTTTGGAAGAACGCATGGGAGTGGCATTGAGCATACGGCTTAGCAATAAGAAGAAAACACAAGCATTGAACGGCGTAAGCAAGTCCAAGATAGACAAACTTAATCAGTTAGATGTAATCGCCGACGACAAAAAGCTCATTCAAGGTTATGTATCCGTTATTAAGGATATGGCAATCAAGTATGGGGTTACGGAGGTGGCTGCATATGTATAATTTCTATGTGATTGAGGGCAAAAAACTCATTAACTATAAACCTGGTTACGAGCAGTACACAAGGGCATTTACTCGGGTGGAAGAGGAATTGGAACAAAAAGCAGGGGGAATTTCATTAGAACAGTTAAAAAGATTATCCCCGGAGTTATTTGTTCGGAGCCTGTATTTATTCATAAAATATGTACCGGTGGCTTACGAAAAAGTTGAAAAAAGTAATCTTGAAGAGGAAATGATACAATATTTCTGGGCATTTATCGAGTCAGTAAGTGCCAGAATAGGACGTCTTACTCCACAGGAATTTGTCCGGTTGTTCCCGATAACTAAGGAATATGATGGCGAAAAGTATGGCATGAAAGATTACTTTTATACTGCACAGAAGATTAAAGCGATGCCGGATGAACCTATTGGAGAGGAGAATGTAAGCGAATTTTTATTCAATTACTGCAATAGGGACATTGAAGAGTATATGGTTACTTGGATGGGAATTGTGAATAGACTGCATATGCTCAATGGCGGGCGAGACATAACACTTGAATTTTTTGAGGATATTGGGATGCCAGTACATACATTCCATGAGAAAGCAGGATATATGGTTAATGATGAAACAGGCGAGCGATTCAAAATCAAGAAATCTACTAAGAGGGCAAGAAAATTGTTTAGCGTGGTATCTGATTAGTAGGAGGTGCAATATGGATAGAACGGCATTAAAGGAACGTGAGAAAATTATTGAGTTAATGAGCGGCGAGGCGGACAATCAACCAATGGCAAGCCAGAGAGTAATAGAAGCACGAGATGTTCTTGATGATGCGCTGGAAGAATATATTGTTGCCGTGCAGGAAGATGCTTTTTACTGGGGATACATGACAGCTATGAAGCGGTGCGAGAAAGCTGGGGTGGTAAGATGACAGAAGTAGAGAGAATGACAGTGGAACTGTTAGAAGAAATGGATGATATGTCACCGGAGGATATTGAGAATTTCAGAAGGGAATGGTTTGAAAAGTTAGAGCCGGAGCAAATTCGCAATGAAAAGGTTGACGACTATGTTAATGCGGTGTGTGATGTGGCAATTAGCAGAGCAAAGAAGAGACTGGAAGTAGCATAAGGTAATTAGAGAGCTTGGAAACAGGCTCTCTTTTTATATATTATTTTTAATAGGAAAGGAGGAATGACCGTGGCATACAGATTGTATATGGATGGCATTTTATTTCCCGTTACGCCGTCCAAGATCACCATGAAAATCAACGGCAAAAATGAAACGGTCACACTGATCAATGAGGGGGAAGCCAATATTTTAAAAAGCCCCGGTCTGACGGACGTGGATTTTGAGCTGCTGCTTCCGGCGGTGCAGTACCCGTTTGCGGTATACCCGAGCGGATTCCGTCCGGCAAAATACTATCTGGACAAGCTGGAGGCACTGATGAGCGCCAAGAGTGCATTTCAGTATGTAGTCACGCGAACGGATGGGACGAATCAGCGTCTGTTTGATACCAGCATGAAGGTATCGATTGAAAGTTACGACATTGTGGAGGATGCGGGGGAAGGGCTGGACGTAACGGTAAAAGTGAAGCTCCGGCAGTACCGGGAGTTTACAACCAAGGCGTGTACGATTGACATTTCGCTTCCGAAGCCGAGAGCTGCAATGCAGGCAGCAAGAGCGGCATCATCCAACGCGCCGTCCGGCGGGTCTTACACGGTGAAAAAGGGGGATTGCCTGTGGAAGATTGCAAAGCAGTATTATGGGAACGGAAGCAAGTGGGGAACGATTTACAATGCTAATAAGTCGGTGATCGGCGGGAATCCGAATCTGATCTATCCGGGGCAGGTACTTGCCATTCCGGCGGCGTAGGAGGGATATATGTACGAGTTATTGATACAGCATGATAGCACGGCGTATATGCCGCCTGTGAAAGAAGAAGTGAAGGTTACGACGGAGCGGCAGATCAGCCCCGGAGTGCTCGAATTCAGCTTTGTGGACACTGGAATCAACATTGGAAATGGTGATCCGGTTCGGTTCAAGGATGCAGATGGAAAAGAAGTGTTCTATGGATTCATTTTTCGCATGAAACGCGATCGCAGTAACATTGTGACGATTACGGCATATGATCAGATTCGGTATCTGAAGAATAAGGATACGCTTGTATATGAGAATAAGACGGCGGATGGTGTGGTGGCGCTGATCGGTGAGAAGTATGGATTTAACATCGGTACACTTGCCAATACGGTGTGGGTGATCGCGTCGCGGGTGGAAGATAATGTGTCGCTGCTTGATATGATCAGTAATGCCCTGGATCAGACGTTGCAGAATACGGGGGACTTGTACATCCTGCATGACGATTTTGGAAAGCTGAATTTGTCTTTCCTCGGTGATATGTATGTGCCGATCATGATCGATGCGGAAACTGGCCAGAATTATGACTATGAGTCTTCCATCGATGAAAATACCTATAACCGGATCAAACTGGTTTATGACAATGAGGATGCCGGGAAGCGGGAGGTTTATATCGCACAGGATTCATCCAATATCAACAGGTGGGGAATTTTACAGTATTTTGATGCGCTGCAAAAGGGAGAAAACGGGCAGGCAAAGGCGGACGCGTTATTACAGCTTTACAATAAGGAGACGCGGACGCTGACAGTCAAGGATGCCGCCGGAGACTCACGGGTGCGCGGTGGATCGCTCGTCGTGGTGCAGCTTGATCTCGGTGACGTGAAGCTTCAGAATCTCATGTTGGTAGAAAAATGCGTTCACAAGTACGGCGAGAGCAAACACACAATGGATTTGACAGTATCGGGAGGTGATTTTAGTGCATGACGCAAATGATTTTGTCCGGGCGGTGCAGCAGGTATCGACGAATGCGAATGATGCCGGGTATCCGGCTACGGTGATGTCCGGGACGGTAACATCCGCCAGCCCTTTAAAAATCAAAATCGAACAGAGATTTGAGATCAGCGGAAGCATGCTGATTCTGCCGGAACATTTGAAAGAGCGTAAAATCAAGGTGACAGTAAAGCCGACGCATACCGAGGACGGCGGTACGCCGGAGCATAACCATGAATATGGCGGCGAATTAACGGTGACGGTACATAGCGGTCTGAGTATTGGTGACAGCGTGCAGGTGGTCCGGCAGCAGGGCGGGCAGAAATATCTTGTAATCGGGAAGGTGGTGTAAGCATGATACCGGTATCAAACCAGTTGAAAAATGTTGAAGTGGTAGAACAGCCGTCCCTCTGTCCGAGAATGATCGTGGAAAGTGAACGGATCATAGGGCAGTGCGATGATGTCGAAGCGATTAAGCAGGCGATCTATAACATTCTGAATACCGAGCGGTATCAGTATATTATTTTTTCGTGGGACTATGGTGTGGAACTTAAGGATCTGTTCGGAAAACCAATCGATTATGTCATGTCGGAGGTAGAGCGGCGCATCACGGAGGCTCTGGTGCAGGATGACAGGATTGATTCCTGCGACAGTTTTGAGTTTGAGAAAAAAGGAAGAAAATTGCTGGTTACGTTCGTTGCTCATACGAAATTTGGCAGCGTTCCGGCCCAGAAGGAGGTGGATGTATAAGTGTACGAGGAGCAGACGTTTGATGCAATTATGCAGAGGATGCTTGAGCGCATCCCGGATACGCTGGATAAGAGAGAGAGCAGTCCTGTATATATGGCGCTTGCACCGGCGGCGGTCGAATTGGCATCGCTGTATGTTGCATTTGATTGCATGCTGGCGGAGACATTCGGCGATACAGCATCGCGGGAGTACCTGATCCGGTTATGCGCGGATAGAGGTATCACACCCAAGACAGCTACTTATGCGGTACTGGAATTAGAGACGGATGTGGAGGTACCGGTCGGAACACGTTTTACCGGCGGGGATCACTTTTATAAGGTAACTGCAAGCGGACAGGTAACCTGTGAGCAGCCGGGAGCAGCCGGGAACGAATACCTGGGGGATGTTATCCCGGTGGAGTATGTGATGGGGCTCACGACGGCAAAACTTACGCGTGTGTTGATCTACGGAGAGGACGACGAGGATACCGAAACTCTTAGATTGCGGTATCAGGAATCTTTCAATGAACGGGCTTTTGCCGGGAATGCAAAGGACTATCATGACAAAACACTGGGAATAGCAGGAGTTGGCGCTGTTAAAGTGATCCGGGCATGGAATGGTCCGGGAACGGTCAAACTTGTGATTTTAGACAGTGTTTTCGGAAAGGCAACGGATGTATTGATTCAGACGGTGCAGAAAGAATTTGACCCGAATAAAGACGGGCATGGCGATGGCCTTGCACCGATCGGGCACGCGGTGACAGTTGACACCGCATCCGAAGTCACTGTTAATATTGCGGCGACGATAACCTATGATAACGGGTATGACCTTAATACCTGCAAGACCCAGATCGAGACAGCCATAGAGGAGTATTTTGCCGGACTTAGAAAAAACTGGGAAAATCAGTCGAAACTGGTTGTGCGGATTGCGTCTATTGATGCAGCGATCATGGGCGTGAAGGGTGTGGTGGATGTGACCGGTACAACGCTTAACGGCGGGGGAAACGTCGAATTAACAGAATATGAGATCCCGGTACTGGGGGTGGTTACTTATGGCTGATCGTTATATCAATCTTAAGGAACTGCTCCCTTTGTATTTGCAGGCGTATAAGGAACTTGCCGCACCTATGGATGCGGAAACACCGGAGTTCCAGATAATTGAGGCGGAACATAACAGGATCATTGCCAACCGCTATATCGTGACCTGCGATGAGGAGGGCATTGTTCGATATGAGCAACTCATGGGAATCCAGCCCAAGGCAGATGATACGTTGGAAGACCGGATTTTCAGATGCATTACAAAGTGGAATGTGTGTCTGCCGTACAATTATGCTTTCCTCGATCAGAAGCTAAAGGAACTATGCGGAGCTGAATATACGCTGGATCTGGACATTGCCGGCCAGACCGTAACGGTTAAGGTGGGACTTGCGCAGAAGAATCAGTATGATGTGGTCGCGGAAATGCTGGAAGAGATAGTTCCATGCAACTTACAGTTGAATCTTTCTTTACTGTACAATCAGTACCAGGCGCTTAAACCATATCCACATATTATTCTGGCGCAGTTTACACATTGGGAATTGCGGAATTTGAGCGTCCCCCGGAATTTGAGTGCTGCGGTAGAGAATATAGCGGCGTATGCAGTGGATGATCTGGCACGCTTCACAGTGGAAGAGGTTGCGGATATAGGAATCAGAAAGAAGGTATGAGATGAAACTTACGGATTTATTCAAATTCAAGCTGTTTGAGAGAAAAGACGTTGCAGATCTGGCGATGGTCAATGAGAACTTCCAGACGGCGGAGAGCGAGATTGACAAGCGGCTGCTCAAAACTGCGGTGCAGAACACGAACACAGTCACAGAAGCGGGATATGCACTGGATGCCAGACAGGCGAATCCGAATGTTAAGGGGTCGCTGGGCGCGTTGATTGATGTGCTAAACAAAGCTTTCACGCAACATAAGTGTTCAGACGATCATGATGGCAGATACTATACTGAAACAGAGATAAATAATTTGCTTGCAAAAAAAATAACTGCATCACAGTATGGTGCATACTTTATTGGTTTGCAAGGAGACTACTGGAATATAGTCACCGAAAATGGTGTTAAATTTGTAACATTGGTAAACGGATGCTGCATACTCACAAGTAACACTACGTGTGATATCCATTTAGACATTATGCTACGTGATAACTTTGGCATTTATGCCGGGTGTAGTCCCCACACACATATGTTTAATATGGAAAGCTTCAAATCAGCACTCAATATGTCAAAACTGACATTTGATCCCAATCAGACATCTGTCGAAGTGATCCTTTCAGCGAACGCCATTAACACTTATGATACGAAAGAATTATTTCTAGTGCAGAATCATTGGGGTGGAAATGAAAATTTTTCGGGGCTACGGTTTACGCAGGATGGACGCGTCACGCGAAAATACTGGAGCAGTGACGGAAAAATAGTGTGGGGCAATATGTTTGTATGCCAATCTGCGGACGAATTAGCGGCTGGAGCTCATAATGTTATGATGCACCAAGGAAATATATTCCGAGTTGATATTTATGGTGCAAAATATGCTTAAGCTATTTTACCCACAAACCTTGAGGAGATGTTTTATTTTAACAACAAAAAATGCCGTATTTATGCGACTTTAGGTGTTTTGCAAACGCCTAATTATATTTAACGAAAAAGGAGAAATTTATGAAACTAAAAACATCAAAAGACACTTACGAAATTGTAAGAGCAAACCATGAAAACGGAAAATTGAATATTGTATTTGAAAATCAGTCCTGCGAAGCTTTGCAGGATATTTTTTCGGCCAAAAATGATCTGGCACGATTGGAGATTTATGACCATGATGAGCGGATCAGCATTATCACGGAGTATGTGGTGCTTGAACGTGTGGTGCTTGAGGATAATCATGCGACGGTAGTTCTGGGGAGAGAAAGTGATGACTATTCGCGGCGTGTCACGGATCTGGCATCAAAACTGGCGGAGACATCGGCAACCGCATCGGAGATGGCGGAAACAGTTACCGCGACAAATAAGACGGTTAATGGAAATACAACCGATATTCAGAAGCTTGCTGCCGACATGGATTATCTGGCTATGCAGATGGAGGTGACATTGGATGAGTAAACATTATGAAAAGGTAAAAGGGTATTATGACAAGAATCTTTGGAGCAAAACCCGTGTGTACAATGCGGTAGGAAAGTGGATCACAGCCGCGGAATATGAGGAGATCACCGGGGAGACATATGAGGAACCGGCGAAGAAAAGTGCCGAGGAAGATACAACTATGATGTAGGAGGAGAATCATGAAACAGACGGAGAATTATGGCTTTAACGTACCGGAGGAACATGAATTTTATGATGTTGCAGCGCAGAACGAGAACTGGGAGAAGTTAGATGCGGCTTTAACACAAATCGAGAGCCGGCTGCAGAAAATTGAAGAAGCAAAACAGTAACAGAACCATAGTCATAGCGCCGAATAATTGATCTTTGTGATCGAACGTTCGGCGCTATTCAGTTGGCACAAACCTGCATAAGCAGTGTTTTATACTTATTATAAAGAAAGAGAGGAAATGATATGGAATCAATCATCACAGCACTTATAACAGGCGGACTGACGCTGATCGGCACTGTAATGACGGTCAGCAGTGGTCAGAAAAAGACGGACCACAAACTTGAGATGGCGCAGGCGGTTACGGACTGCAAGTTGGACGAGCTTACCAGAGAGGTAAGGATGCACAACAACTTCGCGCAGCGTGTGCCGGTCATTGAGGAACAGGTAAAAGTTATCAATCACCGCATTGCGGACTTAGAGGAGGGAAAGTAGTATGTTGAAAAATTGTGTACTCAGAGTATCAGTAGACACGCAGAAATGGGCGAAAGCTGCGGGCATCAGAGCGCTTAAGACGATGGCACAGACTGCGGTTGCGGTAATCGGTACTGGAGCAGTAATCTCGGCAGTAGACTGGAAGATGGTAGTATCATCCGCGATCGTGGCGGGTGTTGTGTCGCTGCTCACGTCTGTTGCAGGAATTCCGGAAGTGGAGGGATAATTTATGGCGAACAAAAGAATTGGACAGGCAGGATTTGCCCTTATCAAGCAGTATGAGGGATGCAGACTGGCAGCATACCGGTGTGCCGCCGGTGTATGGACCATCGGGTACGGTCACACGGCTGGCGTACATAGCGGTATGACGATCACACAGGCGCAGGCGGACGCATACCTGCAGCAGGACATTGCAAAGTTTGAGGGATACGTCAACAATCCCGCATACGTTCCGATCACGGAGCAGCTCAACCAGAATCAGTTTGATGCGCTGGTCAGCTTTGCCTTTAACTTGGGCGCCGGAAATCTCCGGAAGCTTTGCAAGGGCAGAACAGCGGCGCAGATCGCACAGGCAATGACACAGTATTGCAAAGCTAACGGCAAGGTGCTGGCAGGATTAAAGCGGCGCCGGGCGGCGGAGCAGGCATTGTTTAACAAGCCGGTAAGCGCAGCGGCACCGGCACAGAATACGGAAAGCGAGGATTACAACATGAAGACGATCAAAAAGGGTAGCAAAGGCAACGCGGTAAAGGTATGGCAGATTATCATCGGCGCGGCGGCGGACGGCATCTTCGGCAGCGGCACGGAATCGGCAACCAAGACCTGGCAGAGCAATCACGGGCTGGCGGCGGATGGAGTTGTCGGTAAGATGAGCTGGAAAGCAGGACTGGAAGCATTGTAAGAGTATGACCGGCGGGAGAAATCCTGCCGGTTTAATAATATGTGATACTTAAACACGGTGTGTTACATTCTAAAGGCAATGAAGCGTAGTAAAAAAGCCGATTAGCAATTATTCACAAAAAGTAATTGGCAACGCATTGGTAACAAAAAGTTACGTTTTCTCAGTAAAATCAATGATTTAAAATTAGCCAGAGTATAATTGAAAATGGACTTCGGTTCAAGATGAGAAGCACAACCCCCGGAAATATCAAGTTCCGGGGGCTTTCTTTATGTAACGTTTTGTTTTTCTAATTTAGGAGCTTTTGTTCTTATTCCGTCAATGTGTTCGTATAAATCGTCTCGTATTGGTGAACGCATTGGGTCTAAAATGAAATCAATACCCTCTCGTCGGGCATTCTTGGCGGCTGGTACAAAGTCACTGTCCCCAGAAATTAAAATGATTCTGTCAACCTGCTTTTTGAAGGAAAGTGAAGAGATATCTACGCCAATTCTCATGTCGACACCCTTCTGGGTAACTGATAATGAAAAATCCTTTTCTTCTAATTCATCTATAGTTTTTACACCGGATAATATTTTTTTCATCACATCGGGTTTTATGTTGAAGTGAGCCTGTTCCTCGGCGAGTCGGCCCAGTCTGAGTGCAAACTTGCGTTGATGCTTTAATTCTTTAAAAAAATCGTTTGCCCATACATAATCCTCCGATTGACCGAGGTTGATGGCCCGCTTTAGCAAGGGATGATATACTTGTTTGTTCATAGGGGGACAATCATAATAAAATACTCTATAGAGGCATGCACCTTCTTTCTCGTCTTTTATATGACGGTGGCAGTATGCCGAAAGTTCTTTTGCTCTCTCGGCAGGGCTTATGTCTCCGAATAATGTGTAGGCACGTTTTCTATAGAAAGCGCCGTCAACAAGAATAGCTGTTTTTATCATAAAATCTCCTTGGTAAAAAAATATCCCTAGGCTCATCGCTTCCCATATGTTGGGAGGATTACTGCTAGGGATATACTCTCAAAATACTGTACCACACAAATAGGTACAATATTATTATATCCAAACAGTAAGCAAAGTCAACAGCTTTTAGGAATAAATCTGTAGTGATAAAATAACTATACCACTGATGTAATTATATTGCAAGGCTGTTTGTCAGCTTGCCATTATATACAGATGCAACAATTTTAACCTACATACTTTGTGAATGATTCTGGCAGTATTTGGTGGAGATGGAAGATGCGGCAGCCTTTCTGGTGGATACCAGCGATAACATGATTTTAAGCCACCGGAGCAGTGCGCTGGTGGGAAGCACATTGGAGAGCGCAGCTTCCGATCCACTGATGCAGAGTGTTGCGGAAAAACTGGATGCGGGAGACCTGGGGACGACCATTTTAAACGGTTATCAGGTGGCGTTCGAGCAGGTTGATGCCTCCAATGTGCGCGATTACGAGTAGCAGCGCGTGGTCAGGCATTAAAATGTGTCTGGCGCAGCAGAATTCCGATGGAGAGGAGAGCCATGACGGCCTGACTGATGAGAAGTCCGCACAGATAGCCGCGGATGCCGTAGACGGGGAGGGCAAACAGCACAAAGAGGATGCGGATGCCGCAGGCAATCAGATTCAGCACGAAAGTGATGCCCGGGTAGCCGAGTCCGTGCAGAATACTGCTCAGCGTCACGCCGAGGTACAGGAAAGGACAGATCCAGCCGAGCGTCCGTATAAATGTTCCGGCGAGCGCGTTCCCAAAGAGCACATTCCCGATAAAGTGGCCGGTAGCAAGAAAACCTGCTGTACAGAAAAAGCCCCACAGAAGACAGACCCGGATGGTTTTTAAGACCGCGCGCCGTATGAGCGCATCGTTTCCACCGGCTTTGGCCTCTGAGATGGCGGGCATAAGAAGTACCGAAACGGAGTTGGTGATGACGGACGGAAACATGATGACGGACATCGCCATGCCGGTTAAGATGCCGTAGACGCCAAGCGCCTCGGAAGCCGTGTAACCGAACAGGCGCAGGCGGCTGGGAATCATGATGTTTTCAAAACTGGAAAAGAGCGTTAAAACAACCCGGTTTGCCGTGAGCGGAACCGCCATGGCAAGGAGATTGCGCGTGTTGCATTTCACGGAAAGCGCCGTGTCCGTTCCCTTCGGAAGTTTTGCGACGCTGACGGAGACGAGCGTGCTTGCCACTTCGCCCATCACAGCGCCCCACATTGTGACGGAGAGCGGAACGGTGGTCTGCTCCCGCATATGGATCTGATAGAGCAGCCAGACCGTGCCGACGCGGGCGATCTGCTCTGTGAGCTGTGTGAGAGCGGGGACGCCCGTCTTTTTCTGTCCATAGTAGCAGCCGTTGATGCAGGCGTGGATACAGCACGGGACAAAGGAGAGAGAGATGATTTTAAGGAGCGGGATGCACCGCACATCCCCGAGCATGGAAACACCAATAAAGTCTGCGTATTTCCAGATTACAAAGCCGGTCGCGGCAGATAAAAACAGCGACAGCAGCAGGCCGATCCGAAAATAGAGCCTCGCACCCGCGGGATTGTTCTGCGCAAGCTCGGAGGAGACGAAGCGTGAGATCGCAGTCTGAATTCCGGCGGCGGTGACGGCGAAACCGAGCGCCATCACCGGGGACAGCAGCTGGTAGATCCCAAGACCTTCTGCACCAATCAGCCTTGAGAGGAATATTCTATAGAAGAAGCCGATAATCCGTGTGAGCACACCGGCGAGTGTTAGCAGCAGTGTGCCGGTGATCAGGGAATTTTTCAGAGAATTTCCAGAAACGGAATTCCTGGGAAAATGAATGTCTGGCAAGTGTGTCTCCGGGAATTGGAATCTTTTTATTATATGTAAGGTGTGGGGGAAAAATGTGCGATCAGGAATATAAAGCAGGTGTGGTCTATCTGGATAATGCTGCAACGACGCGGATGGCGGAGGAGGCCGAAGCCGCTATGCAGCCTTATCTGGTGGAAAAGTTTGGCAATGCGTCAACGGCTTACGGTTACGGGGAGGAAGCGCAGGCGGCGATTGCCCATGCGAGAGAGGTGATTGCAGCATCACTGGATGCCAGACCGTCGGAAATCTATTTTACATCGGGCGGATCGGAGGCGGACAACTGGGCAGTTAAGGGGGTGGCGGAAGCGTATGGAAAATACGGTCGTCATATCATTACCAGCAGGATTGAACATCACGCGGTCCTAAACTCCTGCCATTATCTCGAGGAGCAGGGCTACGAGGTGACTTATCTGGACGTCGATCAAAACGGAATGATCTCGCTGGAACAGTTAGAGCATGCCGTCCGGGAGGATACGATCCTGATCTCGGTCATGTTTGGAAACAATGAGGTCGGAACGATCGAACCGGTCATGCAGATCGGAAGGTTCGCAAGAGACCATCAGATTTTGTTTCATACGGATGCGGTGCAGGCGTATGCCCAGATTCCGATCTCCATGCAGCAGTACCACATCGATCTGCTTAGCGCGAGTGCACACAAATTTCACGGACCGAAAGGTGTGGGATTTTTGTATGTAAGAGACGGGGTTACGATGCCTTCCTTTATCCACGGCGGCAGCCAGGAGCGTGGAAAACGCGCGGGAACGGAGAATGTGCCGGGGATCGTCGGGATGGGGAAAGCGGTGGAACTGGCATTCTGTAATATGCGCAGAAGAATCCGCAGGGAGATGATGCTGCGCAATTATCTGATTGAAAAGATCATGCATGAGATCAAGGGGGTCCGCCTGAACGGACATCCCACGAACCGCCTGCCGGGGAATGTGAATGTGAGCTTTTCCGGCGTGGACGGTGCATCGCTTCTCATTCTGCTGTATGAGGACGGAATCTGCGCCTCGGGCGGCTCCGCCTGCAACACCGGGGAGGAGCGGGTCTCCTATGTAATCGGGGCGTTGGGCGTGCCGGACGAATACGCACCGGGGACCGTGCGTATGACGTTGTCGGGAGAGACGACAAGGGAAGAGATCGACCGCGCCGTGGAGGCGCTCAAGCAGAATCTTAGGAAACTGAGAGATGAAAAATAGTTTTCTCTGGGGAAAAAATATGTGAAAATATTACAAAAACGAAACGTACCTTTGCGGGAAATGAGAAAGTGTGCACAAGAATAATTATGCAGTTTGCTTTTTGAGAGAAAATCGCAAAAAGAGATTGCAAAAAACGGCAAAAATCGGGCACAGAAATGAGCAGATTGCCCGTACTTTCAAGTGGTTTACCGGTTGCGTCAAATTTGACAAAGAAAAAAAATTATGCAATAATTGCGCGGAAATCAGAGAAACACGTTTGGTTTATAGTAGGAAAGGATGAATAATATGATAGAGAGAAAAATCAGATTGTCTGACACGGAGGAAGTAAAGGAGTTTGTGAGAGCTGCCGGAAAATGTGATTTTGATATCGATGTTTGTTATAACAGAGCTGTGATTGATGCAAAATCACTGCTCGGAATGTTGTATCTTGGACTCAGCAAGGATCTGACCGTAAAATACGGCGGACAGAACACCGGGTTTGAGAATACGGTACAGAAATATGCAGTCTGCTAGTCAGACAGACGGAGACAGGGCTGCTGCCGGAGAGAAACCTCTTCGTGCAGCAGCCCTGTTTTTGTGTTACACTGTATGATAAGAAACCGGAAAGTAGGGAGCGCTGCCGTATGGATGCACAACAGGAAAAAGACGAAAAGAAAATCATAAAGATCTCGGTGCGGAATCTGGTGGAGTTCATTCTGCGGGAGGGAGACATTGATAACCGCCACGGGAGAACTGCGTCCCCGGAGGCCATGTGGGAGGGCAGCCGTATCCATAAGCGCATTCAGAAGAACAAAGGCGCGAATTACCATGCGGAGGTGCCGCTTAAGATCGAACTTAGCGAGGGAGATTACACGCTTGCCATCGAGGGACGGGCGGACGGAATCGAGATTACGTGCGACGGGGAGAGACAGCTTGATTTTTCGGATAACTTCAACCATCTTGCGGTGGAGGAAGGCATGCATGTGACGATTGATGAGATCAAGGGGATCTACATGAATCTGGATGCGCTGGATGAACCCGTGGGCGTGCATCGCGCGCAGGCGATGTGTTATGCCTATATCTATGCCTTGCAGCATGATCTTGCAGAGATCTCCGTGCAGCTGACCTACTGCAATCTGGATACAATCGAACTGACAAAGACGGCGTTTCTGGGGAATCTGAAATACTTTAGGGAAACATTTTCGTTTGCGGAGCTGGCGGAGTGGTTCACCCGGCTGACGGACGAATATAAAAAGTGGGCGGATTTTCAGTTCGCCTGGCAGAATCTGCGGCAGGCTTCCATCAAAAAGCTGGAGTTTCCCTATGCATACCGGAAAGGACAGAAAGAACTGGCATCGGACGTATACCGCACGATCGCGCGCCGGAAGAATCTGTTTATCCAGGCGCCCACCGGTGTCGGGAAGACCATTTCGACGGTCTTTCCGGCGGTGAAGGCAGTCGGTGAGGGACTCGGGGACAAGATTTTTTATCTGACGGCGAAGACGATTACGGGCACGGTGGCAAAGGAAGCGTTTGAACTTTTGCGCACCAGGGGGTATCAGGCGAAGATCATCCAGCTGACGGCGAAGGAAAAGCTGTGTCTGTGCGAGGAGATGGACTGCAACCCAGTGCATTGCCCTTACGCGAAGGGACACTACGACCGCGTGAACGATGCGGTGTACAACCTGTTGCAGAAGGAGGATGTTTTTACCAGGGAAGTGATCTTAGAGCAGGCGAGGGAATACCGGGTCTGCCCGTTTGAGATGTCGCTGGATACGGCGACCTGGGCGGACGACATCATAGGGGATTACAATTACGTCTTTGATCCGAATGTCTATCTGAAACGCTTTTTTGCGGAAGGAACGCGCGGGGACTACATTTTTCTGGTGGATGAGGCGCACAATCTTGTGGAGCGGAGCCGGGAAATGTACAGCGCATCGATCTATAAGGAGGATTTTCTGGCAGCTAAAAAGCTGCTGAAACCCTATCAGGAAGAGCATGACAGATGTGCGGAACGTGTGATCCGGCATCTGGAAAAATGCAACCGCATCCTCCTGGGATACAAGCGTGAGTGCGAAAACTATGTCGTATATGAAAATATCGGTACGCTGATCTTTGCACTGACGCGCCTTGCGGCAGATCTGGATGAGTATCTGCAGAAAAGTCCCGATTTCCCGGAGCGCAGGGAAGTAAATGAATTTTACTTAAACCTGCGCAATTTCATGAATATCTACGAGCTGGTCGACGAGCATTATGTCGTGTATTCAGAGCATGAGGAGGACGGGCGCTTCAAGCTGAAGTTTTACTGTGTGGATCCCTCCCTCAATCTGCAGGAGCGCATAGACAAGGGAAATGCGACGATCTTTTTCTCGGCGACACTGCTTCCGATCCAGTATTATAAAAGCCTGCTGTCCACCCGCAGGGATAATTATGCGGTCTACGCGCAGACGGCGTTTTCCGAGGAACAGCGCCTGCTGCTGTTTGGAAATGACGTCAGCAGCAAGTACACGAGGCGCGGCAGGGCAGAGTATGAGCGGATTGCATTATATATAGAAAAAACAGCGCGCGCGAAGCAGGGAAACTATATGGTGTTCTTTCCGTCCTACCGGATGATGCAGGAAGTCTACGATGTGTTTTTAGAGGGCGGGGAGACGGATGAAATGCGTCCGCAGGAGTATTTTCCGGAAGGAGCAGAGAATGCAGAGATTGTGGAGCATCCCGAAGAGGCAGAGATTGCGGAGCATCCCGAAGAGGCAGAAATTGCGGAGCATCCCAATGATGCGGAAAATCCCGGAGACGCAGAGCCGTGTCTTTGGTGCATGATGCAGCAGACCGGGATGCGTGAGGCGGAGCGCGAGGCTTTCTTACAGGCATTTTCCGGTGAGGCATCGAAACGGCGAGGCGGTTCACTGGTGGCGTTCTGTGTGCTCGGAGGTATTTTCGGAGAGGGGATTGATCTGAAAAAAGAACAGCTCATCGGGGCGGTGATCGTGGGAACCGGATTGCCGCAGATCAGCAATGAGCGCGAGATTTTAATGCGTTATTATGATGAGAGAGCGGGGGCGGGCTTTGACTATGCGTACCGCTTTCCGGGAATGAACAAGGTATTGCAGGCAGCCGGGCGCGTGATACGGACGACAGAGGATGTGGGAGTGATTGAACTGTTGGACGAGCGGTTTTTAAAGAGTGATTACAGAGGGCTGTTCCCAAGAGAATGGGAACAGCGCCGGATATGTAATGTAAATGAAGTGGAGCAGATGTTAGCCGAGTTCTGGGAGAGACGGCAGGAGTTTTAAGAATTCTTCCGTGGACTGCGCGATTGGAAGCGTCGGGTTGACTGCGGTGACCATCTGGCGTGCCGGGAGCTTTTCCTTGATCTTTACGATAAAGAGCTCTTTGGACTCGCGGTTTAGGCAGTAATCCGGGATAAACGCGATTCCCAGGCCGATACGTGCCAGATCAATCAGAAGATCGTTGCTGCTCAGCTCGATCTGCGGCATCAGTTCAAGCTGGTGCTGCAGAAAGAGGTTATGCAAAAATTCGCTGGTGGTGCTCTTGCGGTCGAGCATCAGGATCGGGTACTGCTGCAGATCCTCTAAGGCAATCTCCTGCTGCTTCAGATTAAAATAGGCAGGGTTGGCGATAAAGACGTCGTGAAAGCTGCACACAGTCTTGCGGATGTAGGACTGGTTTAAATTAGAGTTGGGAAAATTGGTCACAATCAGATCGACTTTTCCCTGTTCCAACAGCTCCACACAGCTGAGGGAGGTTGAGTTTGTCACCTTGATCGGGACATTCGGGAACTTCTTGTGGAACTGCTTTAAATACGGCACGAGAAAATAGCGGCAGATGGTGTCGCTCGCGCCGATGTGGAGCTGCCCCAGACCGAGGCTGCCGGAATCTAACAGCTGGCTCTCACCGCGCCGGATTAAATTCATGGCAGGTTCAATATGCTTGAGCAGAATCTTTCCTGCCGGAGTCAGCTGTACTTTTTTGGTACTCCGGATAAAAAGCGGCTGCTCCAGCTTTTTCTCCAGCGTCTTGATTGACTGGCTGACGGCGGACTGGGAGATATAGAGCTGCTTGCTCGCCTCGGAAAAGCTGAGGGAGGTTGCAACATAATAGAAAACTTTATACAATTCGTAATTGATATCCATGGTTCCTCGTTTCTGTCGGAGCGCTGCTCCGAACCGTTCTGTAGCGTGTTAACTATAATTATAAGACCTGCTTATAAAACTGTCAAATAAATCTTATGTGATATATTAACCATAATAATAGAAGAGATTAAATATATTAATTATGCTTATTTGTTCGCATATGCTATACTTCATATAGAAAGTAGGATAAGATAGAAATACAAACGATCAGTAGTTTCGCCGATGGCGTGCGCAGATGGAGGGAAAATATGAGCAACGTAAGACGCGTATATGTGGAGAAAAAACCGGCATTTGCTGTCAGAGCAAGAGAGCTGGAAGCAGAGATCAGAAATTATCTCGGTATCAGTGACGTGAAGGGAGTGCGTGAGCTGATCCGTTACGATATGGAGCATGTATCGGAGGAAACCTACCGCAAGGCTCTGGTTACCGTTTTTTCCGAGCCGCCGGTGGACGATGTGTACGAGGAAAATTTTGAGTTAAATGGCGCGAGAACTTTTTCCGTAGAATTCCTGCCGGGACAGTTTGACCAGAGAGCGGATTCTGCCGAGCAGTGTGTGAAGCTGTTAAATGAGAACGAGGAGCCGCTGATCCGCACGGCTGTGACTTATGTGATCGAGGGAGAGATCAGTGATGCAGAGTTTGAGGCGATCAAAAAGCACTGCATCAACCCGGTTGACTCCAGAGAGACCGGTCTTGAGAAGCCGCAGACGCTGGTGCAGTCGTTCCCGGAGCCAGAGGATGTAAAGATTTTCGACGGATTTTCTGCGATGCCTGAGGCAGAACTGAAGGAACTTTATGATTCCCTCGGTCTGGCGATGACATTCAAGGACTTTTTACATATTCAGAATTATTTTAAAAATGAGGAGAAGCGCGACCCGTCCATGACGGAGATCCGCGTATTGGACACATACTGGTCTGATCACTGCCGTCATACGACGTTTTCCACAGAACTTAAGGACGTAAGCTTTGACGACGGCTATTACCGTGCGCCGATGGAAGAGACCTATCAGGATTACCTTGCCACCCATAAGAATCTTTACGCAGGACGTTCAGACAAATTCGTGTGCCTGATGGACATTGCCTTAATGGCGATGAAGCGCCTCAAAAAAGAAGGCAAGCTGATGGATCAGGAGGAATCCGATGAGATCAATGCCTGCTCGATTGTCGTTCCGATCGAGGTGGACGGCG
>ERZ827524.404-NODE-404-length-57455-cov-6.575436_pt1 | contig 57455 bp, 58 predicted proteins | sample MGYA00519702_ERZ827524 | MGnify/ENA primary metagenome ERZ827524 (study PRJEB31778, sample SAMEA3449341) | human gut metagenome | biome: human gut; feature: human-associated habitat; material: faeces | place: United Kingdom | collected 2010/2012 ...
ATGCTCATGTTGACTGCCCGGGACATGCTGACTACGTTAAGAACATGATCACCGGTGCTGCTCAGATGGACGGTGCTATTCTTGTTGTTTCTGCTGCTGACGGTGTTATGCCGCAGACAAGAGAGCATATTCTTCTTGCTCGTCAGGTTGGTGTTCCCTCAATCGTTGTTTTCATGAACAAGTGTGACCAGGTTGACGACGAAGAGCTGCTTGAGCTTGTTGAAATGGAAGTTAGAGAGCTTCTCAACGAGTATGAGTTCCCGGGTGACGATATTCCGATAGTTAAGGGTTCTGCTCTTGCCGCTATTGAGTGCACATCTAATGATATCAATGACCCTGCATATGCTCCTATTATTGAGCTTATGAACGCGGTTGATAACTATATCCCCACACCTGCCAGAAATGCAGATCAGGATTTCCTTATGCCTGTTGAAGATGTATTCACTATCACAGGTCGTGGTACGGTTGCTACCGGTAGAGTTGAGCGTGGAATGATTAAACTCAACGAGGAAGTTGAAATTGTTGGTATTAAGGAGACAAAGAAGACCGTTGCCACCGGTCTTGAAATGTTCAGAAAGCTTCTTGATTTTGCTGAGGCCGGTGATAATGTCGGCGTACTTCTCCGCGGTGTTACAAGACAGGACGTTGTAAGAGGCCAGGTCCTTGCAAAGCCCGGTTCAATCAATCCTCATACAAAGTTTAAGGGTCAGGTTTACGTTTTGACCAAGGAAGAGGGCGGCCGTCACAGCCCGTTCTTTACCAATTATCGTCCGCAGTTCTACTTCAGAACAACTGACGTTACAGGTATCATAACTCTTCCCGAGGGTACTGATATGTGCAAGCCCGGCGATAACGTAGATATGGATGTTGAACTCATCACACCTATCGCTATCGAGGTTGGTCTTCGTTTTGCTATACGTGAAGGCGGCAGAACAGTAGGCTCTGGCGTTGTTACCGCAATTAACGGCTAATTCGGTTTTGCTTAATTAAATATTGTCTTTTCGGGGCGAGGTGTAATTCCTCACCGGCGGTTATAGTCCGCAAGCCTTTAAGGCACGAGCAGGTGAAATTCCTGCACCGACGGTACAGTCCGGATGGTAGAAAAGATATGGCTTTGCTTTATGCGCCCCTATGCTTTTTTATAGGGGCGTTTTTCTTTTATGCCACATTCTTTTGTTCTATACATTTTAAGTGTGTAAGACCGCGTCCCATAATACTGTTTAAGAAGGTCTTTATTATGAACAAACAACAAATAAAAAAAATTACTATTACGGCAATGCTGTGTGCATTGTCATTCGCTGCGGTGCTTGTCAGCAAAATTATTCCTGATGTTGCCGGATTTTTAAGCTATGATCCAAAGGATGCGATTGTTGCTATTGCAGGTTTTATATATGGTCCTTTGACATCGGTTGTAATTTCCTTGACGGTTTCATTTATTGAGATGATTACCATTTCGAGCACGGGACCTATCGGTTTTGTAATGAATGTTATATCAACCTGTGCCTTTACAGTTCCCGCCGCCATTATTTACAAAAAAATGCGTGTTATGAAAGGGGCGGTGCTCGGTCTGTCCGTTGGCGCAATTGCTATGACTGCGTCTATGCTGTTGTGGAATTACCTTATTACTCCGCTGTATATGTCGGTTGAACGCAGTCAGGTTGCAGCTATGCTCATTCCTACGTTTTTGCCGTTTAATTTTATAAAAAGCGGATTAAATCTCGCGCTTACTCTTGTGCTGTATAAACCAATGGTTACTGCTTTGAGAAAAACCGGCTTTGTGCCGAAGTCTTCAATTGTGAGTACAAACAATGATGAAAAGCATACGTTTCGTGCTGGTATTATGTTAATTTCAATTTTGCTGTTCGCTTTATTTGCTGTATTATTTTTAGCGTTTACGAAAGTTATTTGATAATTAAAGAATAGTAATTGATAATACTAAATAAATGTGGTATACTTTTTAAAATTTTTATTTTGAAAATACTGGAGAAGTTAAATGCTCGATTTTTTGCAAAGCGTTTCCAAAGAAGTATATGTGTTCCTTGTATCAATGCTGCCTATTCTTGAATTGCGTGCTGCTATACCAATAGGTGCCGCAACCGGAATGAGTATATATGAATGTTATTTTATAAGCGTAATCGGCAATATTTTGCCTATTCCTTTTATTCTGATTTTTATTAAGAAAATAATAGAATATATGAGCGTATCAAAAATAGGATTTTTCAGAAAGGTTTCGGGATTTCTTTTGAGAAAGGCAGAAAAACGCAGTGATAAGGTTAATAAATATTCGCTTATCGGACTGTTTCTGTTTGTTGCGATACCTTTGCCGGGTACAGGTGCATGGACAGGTGCGCTTATTGCAGCGCTTATGGAAATGCGTTTTAAAAAGGCGTTTCTGTCAATTGCGGCCGGAGTACTTGTTGCCGGGCTCATAATGTGCGCGGCAAGCTACGGCGTTGTGTCGTTTCTTCAAATATTTGCTTGACATTTGCAGTATTTAGTCTTATAATAATATATTATAAACAAAATATAATAAATTTTTATCGAGAGCGGCGGAGGGACAGGCCCTGTGAAGCCCGACAACCTGCATTGTGTAAGGTGTCAATTCCTGACAGATAAAATTTAACCGCTCTTGTTTAAGGGCGGTTTTTTATTGCCCGGAAAGGAAAATATGCCGAGAAAACATTACTTTACTTCAGAATCAGTAACAGAAGGTCATCCCGATAAAATTTGCGACAGGATTTCCGATTCAATTCTTGACGCTATAATTGAAAAAGACAAGTTCGCACGCGTTGCGTGCGAAACCACTGTCACAACAGGTGTTGTACATATCATGGGCGAGATAACGACTACGGCAAACGTAGATTATGCAAAGATTGCGCGCAGCGTTATAAACGAGGTCGGATATGACGACCCTGCATTCGGGTTTGACGGAAATACATGTGCTGTGCTTGTGTCGGTTGATAATCAGTCGCCTGATATAGCTATGGGCGTTGACCGCAGTGACGCCGAGCAGGAGGCGGAGAAAATAGGCGCAGGTGACCAGGGAATGATGTTTGGCTATGCGTGTGATGATACACCGGAGCTGATGCCGATTACAGCGTCGCTTGCCCATAAATTGGCAAAGCAGCTTACAAGGGTGCGTCGAGAGGGTGCTCTGCCTTATCTTCGCCCTGACGGGAAGACCCAGGTTACTGCCGAATATGAAGACGGAGAACTCAAGCGCATTGATGCTGTCGTTGTTTCCTCTCAGCACAGTGACGACGTGCCGATGGATAGGCTTCGTGCGGATATTAAAAAATATGTTATTGACAGTGTTATCCCTTCTGAACTTATAGATGATAACACAAAAATATATATAAATCCGACAGGCAGGTTTGTTGTAGGCGGTCCGGCGGGGGACAGCGGCCTTACCGGCCGTAAAATTATTGTTGATACATACGGAGGCGTCGGTCGTCACGGCGGCGGCTGCTTCTCAGGCAAAGACCCTACAAAGGTGGACAGAAGCGCGGCATATGCGGCAAGGTATGTCAGTAAAAATATAGTTGCTGCCGGTCTTGCACGGCGCTGTGAGATACAGCTTGCATATGCCATAGGCATAGCAGAGCCGGTTTCGGTTTTTGTTGAGACTTTCGGCACCGAAACCGTTCCGCTTGCGCTTATCGACGAAATTGTGGATAAGTTTTTCGACTTGCGCCCCAGCGCTATTATATCGTCGTTTGATCTTCGCAGACCTATTTATGCGCCGCTGTCCGCTTATGGTCAGATGGGCAGACAGGAGCTTGACTGTCCGTGGGAAAGCACGGAAATTTCCGAGAAAATCAGAGCTTATGCAAAGGAGCGTTCATTATGATAAGACATGTATGTATGTTCAAATTTAAGGATGAAGCGCAGGGGCGCACTAAGGCGGAAAATGTCAGAATAACTAAAAATATGCTTGACAGTCTGCCGGAAAAAATAGAATATATTATCTCATCTGCAACATTTGTCGGAGATTGCGCACAGAAAGCGGATAATTGTGATCTTATTTTAATTTCTGATTTTGAGAGTCTTGAAACCCTGGAAAAATATAAGCTTCATCCCGCACACGTTGCGGTAGGCGATTTTATGCGTCCTGTCCGTGTTTCACGTACCTGCATCGATTACAATATTTAGTTGACCTATTTATTAATTGCCGCATATGATATTATGAGGTGATTAATTGATGCTGAAAACTGCGGTTATTATAATTCTGTCGTTTTTTGCGGTGATAGGGTTTATAGAGTGTATATTGAGTTTTTTAGAGACGGTGTCTACTTCCCGCTATAAAAAAATAAAGGATATTGCTCTTGTGGTTGAATTGTCCGGCGCAGTGGAAAACGTAACATTTTTACTTAATACTTTGCTTTTGCAGGCGGAGCGCATCAGCTATCGCGATGCGGCTACGCGGGTTGTTATTCGTGACTGCGGGCTTGACGAGGATACATATTCGCAGATACATAGTTTTTGTGAGGAAAATGATAATATAACTGTGGAAATGTGAAAATAAATATGATACAATATTCCCGTGGACTTTTCACGGGAATAATTGTTTTCGGAGAATTTTAAGTGTCAGATTTTGAAGAGAATGTAATAGACGGAGTAGTCGAAGAAATAATTTTTGAGAACGATGATACATGCTATCGTGTGTTTACTGTCAACTGTGAAGGTATACTGTACACCGTTGTTGCGACCTGCCCGCCTGTTTATGCCGGAGAGACTGTGACAGCGTCGGGGGAGTGGAAGGAGCATTCGGCTTACGGCCGCCAGTTTGTCTGCACGGAAATAGAAAAAACTTTCCCGTCTGAACTTTCAGGTATGCTCAGGTTTCTTGCAAGCGGCGCTGTCAAGGGCATGGGACCTGCTACCGCGCAAAAGATAGTGGACACGTTTAAAGAGGACAGCTTTTATATAATAGAAAATGAACCCGACAGGCTGACTCAGATTCGAGGTATTTCCCGGGAAAAGGCGCGCATTATGTCCGATTCGTTTCGCACTACTCTTGGTATTCGTGATATTATGATGCAGCTCAATGAGTACAGTATTTCACCCAATATGGCCGTCAGGATTTATAAACGTTTCGGCGGTTTTTCCGTTGATGTCATAAACCGCGAACCGTACAGACTTTGGGAGGAAATAGAGGATTTTACGTTTGCCGCGGCGGATAAGATAGCGCTTGAAAACGGTTTCGAGCCCGATTGTGAAATGAGGGTATGCTATTTTATCCGTTTTGTCCTGACACATAACCTTACAAACGGTCATTCATTTCTGCCGTATGATAAGCTATCGCAGATATCTGCTGCCAACATCGGTATTGAAACCTCTGATACTGAGTGCTATATCGATAAAATGATAGCAGAGGGCAGACTGTATGAGCAGAAGATAGGCGATCTGCGCGCGGTTTATCTGCCCGAAATGTATTTTGCTGAAAAATATGTGGTAAAAAAGCTGTATAATATATCGAAATATGTCAAAAAAGAAATAACAGATATTGAAAAGCACATAGATGCTCTTGAAAAAATGCTGAATATTACATATGCCGACAATCAGCGCGCGGCTATACGCATGTCGGTGGAAAATAAGGTGATGGTGCTGACAGGCGGACCAGGCACCGGAAAAACAACCACTTTAAACGGAATTATAAAACTTTATGAAAATTTAGGGTTTAATGTCACACTATGCGCGCCTACGGGGCGTGCAGCCAAACGCATGAGCGACGTCTGTAAGAGGGAGGCGAAAACAATTCATCGCTTGCTGGAAGTGGATATGGCAAGAGATAATACTTTTGTGAAGAATGAATCAAACCCGCTCAAAACGGACGCTGTGATAGTTGATGAAATGTCAATGGTGGATATCCGCTTGTTTGAAGCGCTGATGCATGCGCTGCCCGATCACGTGCGGTTGATAATGGTAGGAGACGCGGATCAGCTGCCAAGCGTCGGTCCGGGCAACGTATTTTGTGATATTATCCGTTCCGAAAAGATAGAAACAGTGTTTTTAAATGAGGTTTTCCGTCAGGCGTCCCAAAGCAAAATTATTATAAACGCACATATGATAAATCGAGGTGAGCACCCTGATTTGTCTAATTCTTCCGATTTCTTCTTTGTTAAGAAATTGTCCGCAGATAGTGTGACTGACGCGGTGTGTACGCTGATTTCCGAGCGTATCCCCAAGCGCTACGGAAAGGATGTTTTGAACGGACTTCAGGTAATAATCCCAACTAAAAAAACTCAGGTGGGTACGCAGGCGGTGAATGCTATGCTGCGTGAGATTGTGAATGGACCGTCTCCGTCCAAAACGGAGGTTACAGTTAAAAACAGAAGCTATCGTGTTGGTGATAAGGTAATGCAGACAAAAAATAATTACGATATTGTCTGCCGCCGAAAAAACGGCACTTACGAATCTGGTGTTTTTAACGGCGATATAGGGATTATTGAGAGAATAGATTTAAAACAGCGCATTATGTCTGTCGCCTATGACGACCGCAGCGCAGCGTATGAATTTGCGGATTGTGATCAGCTTGAACTGGCGTATGCAGTTACGGTTCATAAAAGTCAGGGCTCTGAATTTGATATTGTACTGCTTGTATTGTCCCAAATCACCCCGCTTTTGCAGTACAGAAACCTTTTGTACACAGCGGTGACGCGTGCAAAGCAGGTGCTTATAATAGTAGGAAATGATAAAGTATTATATAATATGGTGGATAACAGCAAAAAATCCAACCGTTATTCCGGCTTGCGCCACATGCTTACGACATTTTCTGAGTATGAGGATGATGCGCAATGATTTCTTACCTTTTTCCAAATAAATGCGTATGCTGCGGAAATATTATTCCGGAGAAAATTTCAATATGTGATGAGTGCAGGAAAAATCTGCACAGAATAGAGGGCAAATTATGTGAATTCTGCGGTCGGGAGATACCGCACTGTAACTGTCGTCGCTCTGAAAACGGTTTTCGTCGCAATGTGTCGGTGTTTCGCTATGATGGAAGCGCAGCGCAAATTGTCAAACGCTTTAAAATGGGAAAAATACCCCAAATATCTGTTTATATTTCCAATGAAATGTCTATGTTAATAGAAAGAGAATACGGCGCAGTTGAGTTTGACTGCGTAACATTTGTACCCATGACAAGAATAAAAGAAATGCGCCGCGGTTTTAATCATGCAGAACTTATTGCAAAAAGAGTTTCCGATAATCTTCATTTGCCAATGCGCTCGCTTTTAAAACGCAGCTTAGGTATACACTCTCAAAAAAGCCTGAATAGTGTAAACAGATATAAAAATGTGCGTGGCAAATTCCATACCGTAAAAAGTGTACAAGGTATGACCGTGCTGTTGGTAGATGATGTTATAACAACGGGCGCCACACTCAGTGAATGCGCCTTGCAACTTAAAAGCGCGGGGGCAGCGGCGGTTTTTAGTGCTACTTTTGCGTCAACTTATAAAAAGTGATTGATTAATGCAATTCAATATTGTATAATATCTTATGTTAATAAAGTTAATCTGATAATGGCTGCTTTGTAAGCACGCCGTATAGTGGCAAGGAGTTTAAAATGATAGGACAGGATGTTGGAATTGATTTAGGTACGGCTACCGTGCTCGTTTATGTTAAAGGTAAAGGTATTGTCTTAAAGGAACCGAGCGTTGTGGCCATTGATACAGCGAGTAAAAAGGTACTTGCTGTCGGTGAGGAGGCCCGTCGTATGGTCGGACGGACGCCGAATAATATTGTGGCTATCCGCCCTTTGCGTGACGGCGTGATTTCTGATTACGAGACGACTGAAAAGATGATAAAGTATTTCCTGACACGGGTTATTAAGTCGTCAGTGTTCAAGCCGCGGGTAATTATCTGCGTGCCGTCAGGTGTCACTGAGGTTGAGGAAATGGCTGTCGAGGAAGCGGCCAAAAACGCCGGAGCAAAGTATGTCGGTCTTATCGAGGAGCCCAAGGCCGCAGCTATCGGTGCGGGTATAGATATTTTAAGACCGAACGGAAATATTGTAGTAGATGTGGGCGGAGGTACGACGGATATTGCTGTTTTGTCTCTCGGTGAGGTTGTTTTGTCCGACTCCATAAAAGTCGCGGGAGATAAATTTGATGAGTCGATTGTCAAATATATCAGACGTGAGTATAATATGCTGATAGGCGAGCGCACAGCTGAAAATATTAAACAGGAAATAGGCTGTGTGTATGAACAGCCTGAAGTGTCTACAATGATAATAAAAGGCAGGTGCCTTTTAAACGGTTTGCCTAAGTCCATCGAGATTAATTCAAATGAGATAATGCAGCCTCTTCAGGAATGTGCATTCAGCATTGTTGACGCACTTCATGGTGTGCTTGAAAGAACTCCGCCGGAGCTTGTCGGTGATATATATCAAAACGGTGTTGTCATGACAGGCGGCGGTGCGTTGATACGCGGATTTGACCAGCTGATTTCAAGCAAAATCGGTATTAAGACACGTGTTGCGGATGATGCCGTTTCATGCGTGGCTATAGGTACGGGCAAATCTCTTGATTATATAGACAAGCATGATAATGCCGAAACATCGGTTTTCACACGTTCAAATAGAAGATATTAATATAAAAGCCAAAGTTGAAAGACTTTGGCTTTTTATTTATTGTTTAATATATCCGGACGCAGTTTTTTTGTAAGCTCAAGTCCTGTATCGTTCTTCCATTTTTCTATATTTGCGTGATGTCCGGACAAAAGTATTTCCGGCACGCGTCTGCCGTGCCACTCTTCCGGGCGGGTATACTGCGGATGTTCGAGCAAGCCTGAAAAATGACTTTCCTTTTCGTAAGCCGCGCTGTCTGACAATACTCCGTTTATCATGCGGCTTATACAGTCTATCAGTACGCATGCCGGTATCTCTCCGCCGGTGAGAACGTAATCGCCTATTGATATTTCTTCATCGACAATTTCATCCAGTACGCGCTGGTCCACGCCCTCATAGTGACCGCACAGTATTACAAGTCGTCCATGATTTATCTGTGACAGCTCCATAGCGCGTTTTTGCGTGAGGACGGTGCCTTTTGGAGACATGTAAACCGTGTGCGGCTTTTCTGCGCAATCTTTTGTTATGTCTGCAAAACAATCGTATATAGGCTGGCATTGCATAACCATGCCGTAACCTCCGCCGTACGGGTAGTCGTCTACTCGCCTGTGCTTGTCTTTTGTGTAATCTCTGATATCAACCGCATTGACGGTAATTATTCCTTTGGCTTTTGCCCTGCCTATAATACTCTCGTTCGTAATTGCGTTTATAAGTTCGGGAAAAAGCGTCATCACGTCAAAAATCATTCAAAAAGCCCCTTTATCGGAGTAATTATTATTACTTTTCTTTCAATATCGATTTCTTTTATAACATCAGGTATTTTGGGTACAAGCAGTATTTTGCCGTCGGGAGATTTTACTTCAAAAACATCGTTAGCGCCGGTTTCTATGACGTTTATAACCTTTCCGTATTCAATGCGTGTCTCGGCATCAATCACTGAAAGCCCTTTGATATCTTCTATAAAAAATCTTCCGTCCTCCAGTTCAATATCGTCTTTTGATATATAAACAAAATGCCCGACAAGACTTTGCGCGTCATTGATATTGTCTACTCCGTCAAATTTTATAAGAGCCTGGCCTTTGTGAACCCTGGCGGTTTCAATGTTTTTTTCAGTGCCGTCAATAAACAGCCGTTCAAATTCGCACAAAAACTCTGCATCGTCACAGTAAGGATATATGCGGACCTCGCCTTTCAGAGCATGAGTATTTACTATTTTACCGGCGACAAGTAGATTATCCATTTTATTACTTCCTCTTTAAATATATATGCAGAATAAAAAATAAAGGAAGGTAAAAACCTTCCTCAAAAAAGCCGTTATTTAATTTCGACAACAACTTTTTTAGACAGCTTGTAGGACGCTGATTTTACAATTGAGCGGATTGCTTTGGCAATCTTACCGTGCTTGCCGATAACTCTTCCCATGTCGTCGGGCGCAACACTTAAAATGTAAACAATGCTGTCCTCTGTCTCTTGTTCTTCGACCGTGACTGCATCGGGTGCGTCAACAAGCGACCTTGCAAGGTAGGTTATAAGTTCTTTCATGTTTTTAGTCCGTTTCCTTGATTGAATAAAATCTTTAAGACAAAATCAAAATTAAAGAACACCCTGTTTTTTAAGCAGCGCTTTAACTGTATCTGTGGGCTGTGCGCCGTTCTTGATCCAGCTTTTTGCTTTCTCCGCATCAATTGTAACAGTTGACGGTTCTGTGCAGGGATTGTAAGTGCCTATCTCCTCAATAAATCTTCCGTCGCGGGGAAATCTTGAGTCAGCCACTACGATTCTGTATGTCGGCGCAGACTTTGCGCCAAGACGTCTGAGTCTGATTTTTACTGCCATTTTTTATCTCCTTTCTGATTTTTATATACCAAATCCGCGAAGAAAATTTTTGTTTTTCTTTTTGGAATTCAGCTGCTTAAATAATTTGTTCATCTGCTCGAACTGCCTTAGAAGTCGGTTGACCTCTTCTACTGTTCGTCCGCTTCCCGCGGCAATTCTGCGCCGACGTGATGCGTTTATTACTGAAGGATCTTCGCGCTCTCCCGGTGTCATAGATAAAATTATAGCTTCAAAATGTGCCATTGCCTTCTCATCGACAGTCGCACCTTTCAGCGCCTTGCCTGCGCCCGGTATCATACCGATAAGGTTTTCAAGCGGTCCCATCTGCTTTATCTGTTTCATTTGTTCAAGATAGTCGGTGAGCGTGAACTTGTTTTTTCGCATTTTTTCTTCAAGCTCTGCCGCCTGCTTTTCATCAAACGCCGCTTGTGCTTTGTCGATAAGTGTTAACACGTCGCCCATTCCTAAAATTCTGGACGCCATTCTGTCGGGATAAAACGGCTCGATATCCTCCATCTTTTCGCCGATGCCTGCAAACTTTATCGGTTTTCCGGTGATGTGCTTGACCGAAAGCGCCGCGCCTCCGCGTGTGTCACCGTCCAGCTTAGTCAGAACAACACCGTCAATATTTAGCAGTTCGTTGAATTTCTCAGCAACATTTACGGCGTCCTGTCCTGTCATGGAATCCACAACAAGCAGAATCTCAGTTGGATTTATCTGTGTTTTGATATTGTTCAGCTCATCCATTAACAGCTCGTCAATGTGCAGCCGACCTGCGGTATCGATAAAAACAATATCGTTCCCGTGTTTTTTTGCGTGTTCAACGCCGCTCTTTGCAATTTTAACTGCATCCTTTTCGCCGTCGATTTTATAAACAGGCACATCAACAGAATCACCGACAATGCAAAGCTGGCTTATTGCAGCCGGGCGGTAAATGTCACAAGCGACAAGAAGGGGGCGCTTGCCCTGCTTTTTAAAATAATTTGCCAGTTTTCCGCAGTGTGTGGTTTTACCCGTACCCTGAAGGCCCACCATCATTACAATCGTTGGCGGAGCTGAGGAAATTTTTATTTTTGATACCTGCGAGCCCATGATAGCCGTAAGCTCGTCATTTACAATTTTTATAACCTGCTGTGAAGGGGTGAGGCTTTCAAGCACGTCGCTTCCTACACAGCGCGCCGATACGTTATTCACAAATTCCTTTACGACTTTATATGAAACGTCTGCCTCCAGCAGTGCAAGCTTTATCTCGCGCATGGCGGTTTTAACGTCGCCCTCGCTCAGCCTGCCTTTGCGTTTCAGATTTTTAAAAGCCTGTGACAGCTTATCTGCAAGTCCTTCAAATGCCATGTAGTGCTCCTACTGTTTTTGTTCTGTAAGCGGTGACAGAACCGCTTGTATATCGTCACAAAATTCGGATATTTCAACCGAGCGGCAGTGCCGCGAATTGATATCCCGAATATTTTCTGTGAGATTTAAAACTTCGCTTACCTTTTCACCGATATTATGATATTTTTTATAAAACCCAAGCTTCTCTTCCATCTCAAAAAGTATAGCTTCGCCGCGCTTTATAGAATCACGGACTCCCTGGCGCGTAATTTTAGTATGCTGTGCAATTTCGGCAAGAGACAAATCCTCATTGTAGTACAATTCGAGCGCGTCAAGCTGCTTGTCAGTCAGTATTCCGCCGTAAAAATCCAGCAGAAGTGAAACCTTTAAGTCTTTCATATACCCTCCGTCTGTTGATACGAAGATGTGTAAAGCTTATTACTTTACACATTATACAGTATTTGTCTGCATTTGTCAAGAGTATATATGTGGAAAATATTAAACCGCGCAGCAAAAGCTGCGCGGAGATATTCAGTTTGCTGTCTGTAAGAAAATCGTTTCTATTGTTTTTCCGCTGCATTCCGGAGAGTAACGCCAAAAGTCAATTCTTTCTCCTTCAAACATATATTTAAGGGGTTCCGGTGAGCTTTGCTCTTCGATAGCTTCTACAACCGCAAGTTTTACTTTCATTTTTTCGGGTATAATACTTTTTATGTAAACGCTTACGCGGCTGCCGGCAGTGACGCCGGGAGTCAGCTCTGCGAGCCCTGCAAGGTTCGGCGTCAACTCTATAAATATACCGTAGCTTTCTATACTGCGCACGATTCCCGAAACCGTTTGGCCTGCGCGAAACATCTGTGCGTTTTGCTCCCACGTGCCCAGCAGCTCTTTGTGGGAAAGATTAATTCTTCCGGCTGCATAGTCTACCGACTTTACAACGGCCTTAATATCCATTCCCGCCGTAAACCTGTTTTTCGGGTGCTCAATTCTTGAAACGGAAATGTTGTCTATGGAAATCATGGAAATTATTCCGCAGCCTATATCGGCAAACGCACCGAACTGTTCGAGGTGTGTGACGCGAGCGTCTATAATATCGCCGGTTTGAAGTGTGTCGAAAATATACTTTTCACATTCCTCCTGTGCCTTTCTGCGTGAAAGGAAAGCAACTGTCTCGCCGTCGCGCTGAGCGATATTTGTTACCTTGAAGCAAACCATTTTATTTACTCGCGTTATAATAGCAACGTCTTTGACAGTTCCTTCTTTAATGCCCAGCGCCGCTTCATCACGCGGTATAATTGCTTTGATACTGCCCAGGCGCAGATGCAGGTTGTGTTCTGCGTCACACATGAGACAGCGCGCCTGTAAAATCTTTCCCTCGGCCATCGCTCTTGAAAGTCCCTTTATTCCGCAAAGGTAAACGCTGTCATTTGCATCAATTATACCCTCAGGTCTGTATTCCTGTTTTTTCATATTCAGCCCTCCGTTTATTGTCCTATAAAATTTATATGTGTCAGCGTTCAATTAATAACTGCTTTTTTTATATTTGCACTTTAATTTTGTAAAGCTCTGTGATATAATTACAAAATATAGAACTTATTTGGTCGGAGGAAATATGGACGTAAACGTCGGTGATATACTGCTGATGAAAAAACAGCATCCCTGCGGCGGGAAAAGGTTTGAGGTGCTGCGGATAGGCATGGACTTTAAAATACGCTGTATCACGTGCGGCAGGGAAGTGATGGTTCCTCGCAGTAAGGCGGAGCGAAATATAAAAAAAATCGAGGGCAAGGCTCCGCCTGCAATATAATTAAACGGAGAAGTAAATGATAGAAAAAATAAAAGAAATAAGTATACATTATGATGAGCTTGCAAAAAGACTGTCCGATCCGCAGGTGGTTGCGGACCGCGCGGTATATACTTCGTTGATGAGAGAGCATAAGCATCTTACTCCTATAATAGAAAAGTATAATGAATATACGGCTCATGAGGTAAGCTATAAGGAGGCTTGTGAACTGCTTGAAACCGAAACGGACGCGGAGCTGCGAGCGCTTGCGGAGGAAACAATGCTTGCCGACAGGCAGGCGCTTTCCGAGTGTGAAAAGGAACTTAAAATATTATTGCTCCCTCGTGATGAGAATGATGATAAAAACGTTATTATAGAAATACGCGGCGGTGCAGGCGGCGAGGAGGCGGCTCTTTTTGCAGCCGATCTTTTTCGTATGTACACAATGTATGCCGAGACAAAAGGCTTTAAATATGAGGTTCTTAATCTCTATGAAACCGAGCTTGGCGGAATAAAGGAAATCTCTTTTTCAATCAGTGGGGAGGGCGCATATTCGCGCTATAAGTTTGAAAGTGGCGTTCACCGTGTCCAGCGCATTCCGGAAACGGAGAGCGGAGGCAGAATACACACCTCCACTGTCACGGTTGCCGTTTTGCCTGAAGCGGAAGAGGTTGAATTTGAAATTAATCCTGCCGATCTTCAGATAGATACCTACCGTTCATCCGGCGCCGGCGGACAGCACGTAAATAAGACAGAAAGCGCTATCAGAATTACACATTTGCCGACAGGTCTTGTGGTTGAGTGTCAGGATGAGCGTTCACAGCATAAAAACAAAGAGCGCGCAATGAAAATTTTGCGCTCACGGCTTGTAGATATGGAGCGCGCAAAGAAAAACGCCGAAATCGCAAGTGAGCGCAAGTCGCAGGTAGGCACGGGAGACCGAAGCGAGCGCATACGTACCTATAACTATCCTCAGGGTAGAGTAACTGATCATCGTATAGGTCTTACTTTATATAAGCTTGAGCAGATTCTTAATGGTGCGCTTGACGAACTTATAGATGCTCTTGTAACAAGTGATCAGGCGGAAAAACTGAAAGGCGCGCAGGAGTAAATGAAAACGCTTGTTGATAAAATAGGTACCGATGCACCCGATAATTCTATTCTTCAAAAATATGCAGGGATAATTAAAAGCGGCGGACTTGTCGCTTTTCCGACCGAGACTGTGTACGGTCTCGGCGCGAATGCACTTGATGACAGTGCTGTCAGAAAAATTTTTGAGGTTAAAAACAGACCGGCAAATAATCCACTTATTGCCCATATCAGCAGTCTCGAAATGCTTGAAACAGTCGCTCGCTGTGTCCCGCAGGAACTTGAAAGGCTTTTTTCAGAATTTTGGCCCGGTGCGCTTACAGTAGTTTTGCAAAAGCGCGATAGTGTCCCGTTCTCGGTAACGGCAGGAGGTGATACGGTGGCTGTGCGTTGTCCGTCGCATCCGGTTGCAATCGAGCTGATACGTCTGTCAGGCGTGCCGATTGTCGCGCCGAGCGCTAATCTTTCAGGGCGTCCTTCACCTACATGCTTTGAACATGTATACTCGGACCTGTACGGTAAAGTTGCAGGAATAATCGACGGCGGAAGATGTGATATCGGTATTGAAAGCACCGTTGTAATCCCATCGGGAAAGTCTGCTCTCAAAATATTGCGCCCCGGCGCCGTTACTCCTCAGATGCTTGAAAGCTGTGGTTTTGAAACATCGGTAGATAAAAATGTTCTGACGCCCGTTAGGGATAATAATGCCGTTGTTGCATCGCCCGGAATGTTGTATCGTCATTATGCGCCGCGCGCTGCAATGGAGCTTGTAAGGGGAAACGATTTCGACGTTATAAGCTACATAAAGAATAAAATCTCGGAGAGCGGTGCCGGAGAAAGGATAGGTGTGCTTTGCTTTGACGGTGAGAGTGAGTTGTATAATAATGCGGTTGTTATAGAGTACGGCGCACCTGATAAACCCTTATCGCTTTCCAAAAATCTTTTTGCCGCTCTGCGCGGATTTGATGAGGCGGATGTGACAAAAATTTATGCACGCGTTATAGAACCATGTGGATTAGGGCTTGGCATTTATAACCGTATGCTTCGTGCGGCAAGCTTTAATGTGACGGCACTTTAGGAGGTCGCGATGATAGTTGCTGGAATAACCGGTCAGAGCGGGAGCGGCAAGACTACCGCTGCGCTTATATTTTCGCAGCTTGGTTTTTATCATATTGACTGCGATCGTCTTGTACATGAAAAGGTTTATAAAAATCCGCAGCTTTTAAAAACTATGGCGGATATGTTCGGTAAGCATTGTGTTTCCGATGGCGTACTCAACAGAAAAGAGCTTGGCAAAATCGTTTTTTCTGATAAAAAATCGTATGATATGCTTATGGAGCTTGTTATGCCGTATGTTAATTTTCAGATCAAATTTGAAATTATGCAATGTGGTGAAGAATCTGTGCTTGTTGACGCACCGATGCTGTTTGAATACGGTCTGGACAGTATCTGTACCGTGACGGTAGGTGTTGTTGCGCGGAATACCGTGGAACGAATCTGCAACCGTGACGGTATAAGCATATCCGAGGCTCAAAAACGGCTTGCAAATCAAAAAAATGCCGATTTTTACAGAGTAAACTGTAATTATGTGATTGAAAATGACGGTGATTTTAAATCGCTTGAAAAACGAGTGCGTGAAATTGCCGATAAAATTTTGAAAGGAACTTTTACTTGAGCAAAAGATACCTGCGCCCTGTTATTGTATTTTTATCGCTTATTGCGGCTTTTGTTTGTGCAGTGGCCGTGTTGCGTTTTATATATCCACGTAAGTATTCGGACTATGTTTCGGAGTATGCTAAACGTTATAATATAAGTGAAAATCTCATATATGCCGTCATAAAGTGCGAAAGCGGCTTTGAACCTTATTCTGTTTCCGGTGCCGGCGCTGTCGGTCTTATGCAGATAACTCCGGATACGCTTCAATGGGCGGCGATGAAGTCGGGAGATACCGGTGTACTTGCAAGCGTTCTTTATGATGCTAAATCAAATATAAAGTACGGCTGTTGTATTTATTCGCTTTTTCTCAGCGAATTCGGCGAAGAATCTGTAGCTCTGGCGGCATATAATGCAGGTAGGGGAAATGTGCTGAAATGGCTCTCCGACAGTGAGCACTCCGATGACGGTATTTTGCTTAAAAGTATTCCTTTCCCCGAAACGGAAAAGTACGTGAAAAAAGTTTTAACGGTCAAGCGTATATATGAACTTATTTATTAGGAGGATTTTTTATGTCTGACAATCTTATTTATAAAAAGAAGAATATTTTTGAGGAAAGCTCGGAACACGGCGAAATTTTTGCAGTCAGTGACAGATACATAGAATTTTTAAATACATGTAAGACTGAGCGGGCGTGTACACGTTATTTTGTTGAACGGGCGAAAAAAAACGGATTTAAAGCTCTTGACTTTAAAAAAAATCTTAAGCCGGGAGACAAATTTTATGCGTTGAACAGAGATAAGTCTGTATTTTTCGGTATTATGGGCAGTAATCCGGAAAGTGACGGAATTCATTATTGTGCGGCTCATATAGATTCTCCGCGTCTCGATTTAAAACCTCAGCCGCTTTGTGAGGACAATGGCATTGCCATGCTTAAAACACACTATTACGGCGGAATAAAAAAGTATCAGTGGACTGCTCTGCCGCTTGAAATGGAGGGCGTGGCTGTTACCCGCGACGGGAAAACCGTCGATTTTTCTCAAAACGGATATACATTTTGTATAACGGATCTTTTGCCGCATCTTGCTTCGGAGCAGGCGGGCAAAACGCTCGGAAAAGCAATCGAGGGAGAGGATTTGCGTATTATTTGCGGTACAATAGGCGGACAGACTGAAGATAATGATAAAGTTAAATTTAATGTGCTGAAAATATTGAATGAACGTTACGGAATAACCGAGCGGGATCTGATTTGTGCGGAAATCAGCTTTGTACCTCAGCTTCCTGCTTCAAGCGTCGGCTTTGACAAAAGCCTTATCGGCGCTTATGGTCACGATGACAGAATTTGCGCATGGACGGCATTTGAAGCGTTGATGGAAGCTAAGCCTTCCGGGCGCACGCTGCTTGTTGCGCTTGTCGATAAGGAAGAAACCGGCTCTGACGGAGTCACCGGCATGCAAAGCAGCTATTTTGACATGGTTGTTGATAAAATATGCGAAAGCTGCAACAAGCATCTTGTGAATCTTAAAAGTAAATGTTTATCGGCGGATGTGAACGCCGCATTTGACCCTATATATCCTTCAGTTCTTGACAAACAGAATGCGAGTATTCTCGGTTGTGGACCTACCGTTACAAAGTATACGGGTGCACGGGGTAAATCAGGCACGTCAGATGCGTCTGCCGAGACAATGGCATACTTTGCCAACCTGTTTGATAACAATAACGTTATTTGGCAGTCGGGACTTTTGGGTAAGGTGGACGCCGGAGGCGGCGGCACGGTCGCAAAATACATTGCCAACCGCAATGTCGATACGGTTGATATCGGTGTCGGACTTTTGTCAATGCACGCGCCTTATGAAATAGCCTCCAAGGCGGACGTTTTTGAAACGGTTCGGGCATTTAGGGTATTTTTGGAGGACTGAGTATTATAGTGCCGTAACCAGTCTTTTATATGCGGCGGAAAGGTGAAAAAACATGAAAAATTGCGGATTTATTCCGACTGACATTCTGATTCCTGCAAGTGCAGATATGACAAAGTGGAGCTGCGTTGCCTGCGACCAGTATACAAGCGAGCCGGAGTATTGGAGGTCGGTTGAAAAAACAGTGGGCGACAGCGTTTCTACTCTGTCGCTTATGCTTCCCGAAATATATCTTGACGATTCTGAATCCCGTTTTGAAAAAATCACAAAATCTATGAGAGAATATCTCAATTCGGGCGTGTTTAGGGAGATTAAGGACAGTTTTGTTTACGTTGAACGAACTCTTGCAGACGGTAGAGTGCGGCGCGGTCTTGTGGGTGCGATTGATTTGGAAATATATGATTTTTCCAAGGATACGAAAGCTCTTTGCCGTCCGACAGAGGCAACCGTGACCTCACGCCTGCCCGCGCGCGTCAAGGTGCGCGCAAAGGCGGCTGTAGAAATGCCGCATATAATGATGTTGCTAAACGATCCGCAAAAAACCGTAATTGAGCCATACTCGGAGAAAAAAGCCGCGCTTGAAAAGCTGTATGATTTTGAACTTATGCAGAGCAGCGGACATATTTGCGGCTATCGAGTGCATGGAAAGAACGTTGTTTTGGCGATGTCAGCAATTGAAAAGCTGTATGCGGATTCCGAAGATGAAACTCCTATGCTGTATGCCATGGGAGATGGCAATCATTCACTTGCCGCCGCAAAACAGTATTATGAAATGCTCAAGGATAAGCTCGGTCAAAAGGCAAAAAATCATCCGGCAAGATATGCGCTTTTGGAGCTTGTAAATCTTCATGACAGTTCTCTTGATTTTGAACCTATCCATAGGGTGCTATTTGATGTTGATACCGATAAATTCATGCGTGAATTTGCAGATTTCTGCGGTCTTAAAGCGGGAGTGCATGACGGACAGATATTTACAGTCATAATCGGAAAAAGTGAGCAAAAATACACCTTTACTAATCCCCGTGGAGCTGTAACAGTCGGTAATATCCAGGATTTTATTGATGAATACACCAAAATAAACGGCGGGAAAACCGACTATATTCACGGTGAGGAGGTTGTCAAAACGCTTGCTTCACAGCCGCGGCGTATTGGTTTTATTGTTGACGGTATAAGCAAAAGCAGCTTTTTTGACGTGATAAAAAAAGACGGCATACTCCCAAGAAAAACATTTTCTATGGGGCACGCCGCCGATAAGCGTTTTTACCTTGAGTGCAGACGCATAACGACCGATTGAAATTTACATAAACCGATATACAAACCCGCCCGGAACATTGTCCTGGGCGGGTTATATGTTCTTTTAGGCTAAATGATGTACTTCTTTACCGATTCGGGTGCGCTGTGTGCGTCTGCCGAAACAAGCACGGTGATGGTGGTGCTTTCCACAACCTTTTCCAAGTCTGCAAGAGTTTCACCTAATTTTTCAAGGTCATTGCCGGTAATTTTAAGCGCGCCGTCAACAAAAACTGATGAAATATCGTAGTTGCACGCCAAAAGTCCCTTGATAAATCCGCTGAACGCATCAAAGCCGCTGATTCCGTAATCTTTAATGTTAATCAGTCTTACCTGTGAGGATATATCGTATTTGAGACCGTCTCCGTATTCAAGACATACAATATGTCCCTTTTCGGTATCGACTGAGGAATTTACCATCTCAATCAGACGTTTGGTTTTCCCGGTGCCTTTTGTTCCGATAATTACTTTGATCATGTTGAAACTCCTTTCACCGCGTGTAAGCGGAGGTGAATTACAAGTACCTTGGAACAAACAGTATCATGACCACCTTTTCCGAAACGATCTTGTTCGTTTGAGAAAATCTTTTGGTCAGATATTTTATCTGCCTGTGTAGGGTACAGGTCGTTATTTCCTGCCGATTTTCTCGTTAATTTCGGCTGTTTCCTTTTCATAGCCCGGCTTTCCGAGCAGTGCAAACATATTCTTTTTGTACGCTTCGACTCCCGGCTGGTCAAACGGATTTATTCCGAGCAGATATCCTGACAGTGCGCACGCCTTTTCAAAAAAGTAAACGAGATATCCGAAATTGTATTCGTCGTATCTGTCAAACTCCAAAATGATATTTGGAACGCCGCCGTCGGTGTGAGCAAGCACTGTACCCAAAAAGGCATTATCGTTGACATACTGAACCGTTTTACCCGAAAGGAAGTTGAGACCGTCAATGTTTCCGTCAACCTCGGCAAGTGTGATGTTGCGCTTAACTTCTTTGGATTTCAGCACCGTTTCAAATATGCAGCGGTTGCCCTCCTGGATAAACTGTCCGAGCGAATGCAGGTCGGTTGAAAAGTTGGCGGAGGATGGGAAAATTCCCTTGTTGTCTTTGCCCTCGCTTTCTGCCATAAGCTGCTTAAACCATTCTCCAAAATAGACTGCGCACGGTTCATAGCTTATCAGCATTTCAATGCTTTTGTTTTTTCTGAGCAGTATGTTTCTGTCAACGGCGTACTTGTAGCATTCGTTGTCCTCTGTCAGAAAATCGCACCTCGCGTCCGCTGCGCCGCGCATCATGCTGTCAATATCGGCTCCGGAAACCGCTATGGGCAAAAGACCCACTGCGGTCAGCACAGAGTAGCGACCGCCTACGTCATCGGGCACAACAAATGTTTCATATCCCTGTTCGTCGGCCAGTGACTTAAGCGTTCCGCGCGATTTATCTGTCGTGACAAAGATGTGCTCTTTTGCACCCTCTGCACCGTATTTCTTCTCAGCCATTTCCTTAAATATTCTGAATGCGATTGCAGGCTCGGTAGTTGTTCCTGATTTTGAAATTACATTTACGGAAAAGTCCTTACCCTCGCACAGGCTTATAATATCGTTTAAATAGTCCGCGCTTATGTTATTGCCTGCAAAGTAAATGTCCGGAGTATTTTTTTTCAAATTGTTGTAAAGCTGTGAGTGTACAAATTCAATCGCGGCTCTGGCTCCGAGATAAGAACCGCCGATTCCGATTACTATAAGTATGTCGGAATTGTTTTTTATTTTATCGGCTGCCGCTTTTATTCTTGCGAACTCTTCCTTATCATAATTAAGAGGCAGGTCGAGCCAGCCCAAAAAATCGTTCCCCTGTCCTTTTTTTGAGTGCAGCTGGTTATGTGCGACCTCAACATAAGGTTTTAGATATTCACGTTCCGATTCGTTAATAAATAAATCAACGTATTTTCTGTTTACGGATACAGACATGTTTTTATAATTCTCCTTTTTGTACTTATGACTGTATAATATCATATTATAATGACATATTCAAGTCTAAAGAATTAAAAAATAGTTTAATATTGCCATAAACATATCAAAAACTCCTGCTTTCGGTACTTCCTCCTGTGCTTCTATATTACATGAGCTCAGAACTTCACCGTTTAGAACGAGCTTTGCCTCTCCTAATTTCTGACCCTTTTCAACCGGGGCCATTACGTCTTCGCATAATGTAATTTCGCATTTTATATCTTTTTCGGTTCCTTTTTCCACCAAAAGATTCATCATCTGCTGCATTTGCGGTTGCACCGTTTCGGCTTTCCCCTTAATAACCTTTACCGGCATGAGCTCCTGTTTGTCGGCACTGTACAGCGCATATTTTGAAAAACCGTAGTTTAAGAGCGTTTTGGCGTCGGCATTGCGCTCGTCGGAGGACGGAGCGGCCATAATAACGGCAATCAGTTCCATTCCGTTGTCCTCCGCTGTGGCGGATATGCAGTACATGGACTCCTTGGTATATCCGGTCTTAAGACCTGTCGCTTTGTCGTAAAAACGGATCAGCTTGTTTGTGTTTGTCAGACCGAATTGTCCGCCTCGAATACTGTCCATCCAGATTTTTGTGTACTTTTTGATGTCATCATGTTTTAAAAGCTCGCGGGACATCATGGAAATATCTCTTGCGGTTGTAAGATGTCCTTCCGCTTCAAGACCGGTACAGTTTTTGAAAGATGTATTTGTCATTCCCAATTGCTGCGCCCGTTCGTTCATTTTAATTACAAATTCGTCAACAGAACCTGCAATATGCTCTGCCATAGCAACGCACGCATCGTTTGCCGAAGCAACTACGATGCACTTTAACATATCGTCGACGGACATTTGCTCATTCTCTTTTAGATATACCTGAGAGCCGCCCATGGATGTTGCGTATGCAGATGCGGTCACCGTGTCGTTATAATTTAACTGTCCGTTTTCAATGGCTTCCATTATTAATAATATAGTCATTATTTTTGTGACGGAAGCCGGGCGCATTTTTTCGTCCGGATTTTTTTCGTAAAGCACCCGTCCCGTTGTCTTTTCTACAAGTATTGCGCTTGGCGCCGTTATCTCCGGACCGCCATCTGCATATGTGAAAACAGTGCTGGAAATCATGATGACGGCGGCAGTGATGAGTGAAATAATTCTTTTCATCGTTATCCTCCCTTATCTTATTTTCTAAAATATATGTACCTGTTTTGTTTTAAATGACAATACGCACAGCGGCGGCAAATTAAATATTGTAAAATAGTAACAAAAATATCGCATTTAGTAGTATATATGCAACATGAAGATATGCCCTTTAAGCAACGCATTTGCTATAATAATTATGTATTATTGTATCTATAATACAGTTTTAAAACCAGAGAGGAAGAAAGTTATGAAGCAAACAACAAAGCGTGTTCTGTCAATGATTCTGACTCTGCTTATGCTTGTTTCGGCATTGTCTGTCTTTACTTTTGCCGAAAACAATTTTGAGCCGGACGACGAATACTATGACAGAATCATCAATGATGCGGTCATTGTCGGCTCCGGCTGGGCAGACCTTTCGGACGGTGATGAAGTTTCTTATGTGTACAGGGGAAAAACCATCACAGAGACATTCGACAGCAATATCCATTTTAGTTCGATAAAAGATGCATATGATTATTGTCTTTCGATGAATGTAAAAAACCCGATAATAGTTATTACATCGGGTATTTACAATGAACCGCTGACAATAACAAACAGTGTCACAATTCTCGGCGCCAACGCCGGTATAAATCCTAATGTTGTTTCCGCAACCCCGGGTGAGCCTTGGGCTATAAATCCGGCAAGAAATACTACGGAGACTACGCTTGTAGGTGCTATTGACGTTGCCAGAAAGGTCAATACTAATATTGAGGTCGTTCTGGACGGCGTTACCGTTGCCCGTAGCTTTGCTTATATTGATGCAGGCAATAAACAGGCTGAATCATCCGCTGTTATCAGAAATTCGATTGTAAATGGAGCTGGCAGTACATCTTACGGTGTAAACGCTGTTACAAACGTTTTCTACTTTGCATCATCTGCGTCTTCTACAAATAAGGTCAAGATTGAAGATGTACGTTGTACCAACATGAAGTCAACAAGCCTTGTGGGTACCGGTACAACCGAGCTTGAGATAAGCGGTCTTTATTATGTAAATAACAGCTATCCCGCTCTTCAGTATGCAGATGCGCCGACGGATCAGAACGCTAATTACGTAATAAAAGACTCTATGTTCTACAATAACAAGTCGACAAGCGGTGTTCTTGCGTTTGACCATTCCTTGAAGGATTCCGCACAGAGAATTGATACATATGTTGAAATTTCTGGCTGTGTGTTTAAAGACGATCCTGAGACTGAGCTTAACGATAATAATCTCAGCTCCTCTCCGATTCTTTATACCGTTACTGCGGCTAAAAACAGACTTAATGTTCATGACAACCTGTTTATAGGTGCGGCCGATTACAGTGCTCCTGCAATTAACTTTTCATATACTACGGCTGCAAGAACATCTGCTTTTTCCGGTAATATTAACGTAAACTCCAACAAGTTTTACGGCTTTTATAATATGAATGATACTCTCGGACTTTCGGGCGAAACGAGAATGAATTATACAGGCAACTATTATGCTGATTTTAAAGGCGTCCAGCATGATCCTGTTTATCCTTCTCAAAGCTCTATGCAAAACATAGTCACCGATTATTTCTGGATTGATGACGCGATGACAGTTCCCAGCGATATTTTCCACCTTAATTCAACGGGTATTAACAATGCAAGCATCGATCATACCAGCAGAATAATAAAGGGTACTATTGATTACGGCGATAAGGTTGTAATAAATTTTGCTGCTAAAGACGGTGATACCGTTTATGAGCTTTATGACGAAACGCTTACGAATAAGATAACCGAAATTGATTCTACCGATCTTTATTCCGGCGAGGATAAAAACACTTTCTATGCTATCGGTAAGTCTCCCAAGACCGGCTATGAGTTTAAGTATACAGTAATTCTTACGACATATAATCCCAACATTTCGGCGGATTTTAACCTTAAGGATACATATTTGCTTTCTCCTTCAGTGGCATCTTTGCCGGCAGGCAGCGTTGTTTTTGAGACGTGGGACGGCATGGCATATAAATTTACGGTTGGTGTGAATGTTTTCGCAACCGCGCCTGAAATTATAGCGGCTTGTGATAGTGTCCCCACCATCATTATGCCTGCAGGAACATATTCCGAACAGATTACTCTTACCGGATCTGCCGTTCTTCTCGGCGCAAAGCACGGAGTTAACCCCAATATTCCCAATTACGGTGTGCCTGACAGCGAATGGGAGCAGAATCCGGAGAGAAGCCAGCCTGACAGTGAGAGTAAGCTCAACAGTGTTATTGTTCTTTCCTCCTCTGCGGTTAATGCAACTGTTGTTGTAGACGGCTTTACTTTTGCAGCAGGCAGCGGATACGTTGACAGAGGCGAGGGTCTTGTCACATATACGACCACCATTCTGAAGAATATTCTTCTGAATGATGCAGGTAACGGTTTGTGGACAGAAAACGGCAGAACCGAAAATCTCCAGACTATCTTTTCGTTTGGCGCCAGTGCCGACACTTATATGAACAACCATAAAGATGTTCGTATTGTTAACCTCAGAATGGATGCTCAGGGTACAACTAACCTTATAGGCGACAGCTTTGAGTCGCTCATTATGGACGGTGTATACCTTGCAGGCAATCAAAATACGCTGAATAAGGGTGAATGGATGAACCCCAAGGGTCAGAATTTCTACCTGAATATCAGAAACTCTTTCTTCTTCAAAAATTATCAGTCTTACAAAGATAAACCGTATCTCTGTATAGACCTTAATACCAACGATTCTGATGCTACAACCAGCAAGAGAATCGTCATGGAAAATACGATGTTCTTCAACAATGCGTCTTATCCCTACGGTGTGTTCGGTGTGCGCTTTGGTTCCTCCAAAGACAGTATGCGTCTTGTGAACAACTTTTTTGTCAGCGATACCGCGGGAACTATTATCCCCGGTTATGAAAACTGGTTTAAAGGAAAAGTAAATTACGATGCGTCTAAAAAAGAGGATTATGATAAAGATCCATCGCTTCTTGATAAGATTGAGATAGTTGACGATATTGAAATTAAGTTCAATCACTTTATTGGTTGTAATACAACGGTTGATATGGGAGCCTGCAAACCCGGTACAAAATGGGATTGGTGCTACAATTTCTTCGCTTCATCCTTTAGTATGGGCGGTTCAGGCTCCGCACCCTCCGTTCATAGCGGCGGCGGTGCATCATATGTTGATGTAAGCAAGTACTTTACCGACTGGAATATGACAACCCTTAATACTGCTGCTGACGATGCGTTTGCAAAAGCACTTGACTACTCAATAAATGGCTCCGGCGTTGTAGATACCGCTGCTAAGACATATACCGATACGGTATCTATTTCAACCGATACATATGACTTTGATATTAAAATGAATACAATGCAGGCTACTTACGGTATATACTCCGATGCTGCTTGTCAAAATCCTGTTTCGTCGCCTGTTAATCTGAAAGGCGGAAACAATGTATTCTATATCAAGTTCTCGTCATTTGACGGTTCTGTATCCGATGTTTATACAGCTACAATTACAAAGCCTTTGGGAGCGGCGGCTGATATAGTTCGCTTTGGCTCATGGCGTGTTTCCGATGATGCTGTATACGCCAGCGTTCCGGTAGGTACAACTGAATTTACAATTCCGGAAATTGTAGTTTCTGATGGTGCATCATATGAGATATTCAATGATGTGAACTGTACTGAAAAGTATGATTATAATTATATCTCCGACATAGGAATTGCACCTGTATTTAAATTTATAAAGGTTGTTTCCGAGGACGGAAATATTTCCAAGGTTTATACCTTGAGTGTTTTGCAGGCTGCAAACGACCAGGCAGAAGTTACATACATCGACAATGCCGTAAAAATTTCAGATGATGAATTTCAGGCGGTCATACCCGCAAGCAAATACTCATTTGATATAATTGCTCAGCATTCAGATAATGCTGAAGTCTCTGTTTACGACAATGGTCAGCTCATCAGACCTTCTGAGAATGGTATTGTCACAATAGATAATATTGCGAATAATAAAACTGTAGATATCGTTGTAAAATCTGCCGGCGGCGCAGAAAAGACCTTTAAGCTTACTATTGTCAAGGATAGATCCTCCTGCAATGTCACGTCGGTATTCGGAATGATTAATAACGGCGATGATACAAGCACTTATGAAACAAGAATTGACGGTAATTCGTTTAAAGTAATTGCTTATCCTGAAAATCAGAATGCAAGCTACGCGGTATATTCAGATTATGCATGTACTGTTCCGTTTGCGGATAATGTTGTTCAGATGAGTGCTGCTGATACAGTAGCATATTTGAAAGTTACATCTGCAGACGGCTTATCTTCAAAGATTTATACGCTTAATATTCATACAAGCTCTGATGACTTTAAGCCTGTTGATCCTGTTGACCCGCCTAAGGAGGAGTATGTCACAATAGATAATGCCACCTTAGTTGCGGACGGCGAGTATCGTATTAAGGCTGAAGATAATGTTTCAAGCTATGATATACTTCCCAAGCTGCTTGATGACAGCAAATATACTGCAACTACTTACAGAGTATTTGCCGATAAAGAGTGCTCGAACTCTATTGATGTGGAGCGTGCCGTGGGTGAGCCTACTACTGTACCAGTAATCGGAAAGTATACCAATGTATATGTTAAGGTATATGTTAAGGAGTTGGCTGATGGTGCAGATGCTCCGACAGGTGTGACTGACTTTATTGCCAAAGTAACTATAGATTCTAACAGACCGAAAGCTACCTATGCTGATGCAGATGCGATTTCCGGCTGGGCTAAGGAACAGGTTAACTTCCTCAACGATAACGGATTTGGTTATTTCCAGGGTGATAACGGTTATTTCAGACCAAAGGATAACATTACAAGATTTGAGGTAGCCGCGATAGCTGTTAGGGTTCTCGGAATTGATGAGAAACTGTATAGCAACATCGTTCTTCCTTATACAGATACAATCCCCGATTGGGCAAGCAACTACGTAAAAGCCTGCTTTAGCCTTGGTATTATGACAGGCGTTGACCCCAAGACCTTTGACGGCAAAAAGCCTACCACAAGACAGGAATTTGCTAAAATCGGTGTAAGCACGGTTTGCATAATGAGGGGCGATGCAGATGATGCACTTTCGCTGTATAATGCAAATCAGGAAGCCATAGACGCAGCTTATAATGAGCGCGGATTTGCAGATGAAGCTAATGTGTCTAACTGGGCAAAGCCCTATATGCGCTTGGCTGTTGTAACTTACGGACTTATAAACGGTTCTAACGATTACGGTGTGCTTAACCTTAATCCTAAGAAAGAAATCACACGTCAGGAAGTTGCTGTAATTCTTGCAAATTATAACGGCTATACCGAAGCGTAAATTTAAGTGGAAATCCCCGCGAAAATCTTTTCGCGGGGATTTTTAATTGTTTGATTTTTTATTGACATAGTTTGGTTTATCAGATAAAATATATTGGCGAATGGAGTGAGTCTATGCTTTATCAGGAAACCAACTCTGTCGGTTCTAACCGTTTTGAGTGCATTAAATATGTAAATTTCAGGTATGTACCTCATATCCATAAACATATAGAAATAGTCTATGTTAAACATGGTACGATTGATGTTTGTCTTGAAAGCAAGCATGAGTATATGCGTTCAGGCGATTTTGCATTGATTTTGGGAAATAGCGTTCATTCATATTATTCCACAGACAGTGTGGCGTATGTCTGTGTGTTTTCCGATGATCTTGTGTGTAAATTTGCCCGCGAAACTGAGGGCAAATCTGCCTGTCGCGCTGTCTTTCGCTGTGACGGATTCACGGAAAAATACGTGGTGGACAAGCTTTTTTTAAATGCTAACCGCGATATTTTTACAATTAAGTCATGCCTGTATGCTGTTTGCAGCAGTTATCTTGCCTCCGTACCTCTGACTGACGCGGGACTTGGTAAGAATGATGAATTGCTACATAAAATCCTTGCCTATATTTCTGAGCATTATACAGAAAATATTACACTTATGCAACTTGCAGATAGCTTAGGTTACGATCGCCATTACCTTTCGCGTTACCTTCATTCAAATATGAAGGTGGGATTTTGTGAGCTTGTGAACAGCAGTCGTGTTGACAGGGCAAGGGTGCTGCTCAATGAAACAGATCTTACAATGGCGGAAATAGCAAGGCAAAGCGGATTTCAAAGCGTGCGTAACTTCAATCGTATTTTTAAAAAATATGTTGGCGTCGTGCCTAAAAAAGTATGAAACTGTTGAGTTAAACTTAACGGTTAAACGGAGGAGTATTATGGAAGCTGATTCGAAATGGATATGGGCGGAAAGCGAGCCGCAGTATGACTCGTATGCCGAGTTTGTAGATACATTTGAGATTTCCGGAAATTCTGCTCGGCTGTTTATTTCTGCTGACTCAAATTATACTGTTTATGTAAACGGTCTCTTTGTTGACTCTGGGCAGTACCCTGATTTCCCGTATTACAAGGTTTACGATAAGATTGATATTACAAGGTATTGCGTACAGGGAAAAAACACACTTGCCGTAATTGTGTGGTATTACGGACAAAAGAATATGAGCTATTTTCCGGGGAAAGCGGCTCTGCGATTTGAGCTGTATGACGGTAAGCAGCTTGTGTGCTGTTCGGGAGATAAAACACAATCACGTTTAAGCCTTTCCTATAAGAACGGCTATAAAAAGGTTATTACAGGTCAGCTCGGTTACAGCTTTCTGTATGATTCAACCAAAGAAGACGATTGGAAAACAGGAAGTTTACACGGTTTTGCAGACAGTGTTATGGTGCAGCAGAACCTACCTATGTTTGAACGTCCCATACATAAGCTCAAGATTGCAGAAAAATGCGAAACAACTGTTCTGAAAAATGAAGATAACAAGCATTTTCTTATAGATATAGGTCGAGAGGAAGTGGGTTATCTCACTATAAAGGTTCGCTCAAAAATCAGTCAGAAACTGACTATTGCTTACGGAGAACATATAGTTGATGGTTGTGTGCGGAGAATAATAGGTACCCGTGATTTCAGTACGGAGATTGTAATTAAAAGCGGTGTAACAGAATATACTAACTATTTTCGTCGCCTCGGTTTGCGATATCTTGAAATTTTTGCTGAACAGGAAATCGAGCTTGATTATGCAAGTGTACTACCTTGCTTTTATCCGCTTAAGAAGATTACAAAATCTTTTGGTGATGATTTGACAGACCGCATTTATGACGTTTCAGTGCGTACGCTTGAATTGTGTATGCATGATCATTATGAAGATTGCCCTTGGCGTGAGCAGGCGCTGTATGCAATGGACAGCCGCAATCAGATGCTTTGCGGTTATTATGCTTTTAATGAGTACTGTTTTCCACGCGCTAATCTGTATTTGATGAGTAAGGATGACAGAGCCGACGGTCTTTTGTCTATTTGTACGCCGAGCGGAGAAAACCTTACCATCCCTTCTTTTTCATTGCACTATTACCTTGAGGTGTATGAATATACGAAGTATTCCGGAGATTTGACTCTGATACGTCAGATAATGCCAAAGCTTTGCTCGGTGCTCGATACATTTTTAAATCATATGGAAAACGGTCTTATTCCTAACTTTGCTGAAAAATGCCATTGGAATTTTTATGAATGGTCTGATGATTTATCCGGTAAACTCCATAAGGAGGACAATAAGTCGCTGGAAGCTGCCCTGAATTGTATGCTTTCACTTGCTCTTGACCGCATGGACAAAATTTGTGAAATACTCGGTCAAAAATCAAACTATAAAACTATTGCGGATAAGCTAAATGATAAAATATTGGAAGTATTTTATGATAGTGAGCGTCAGCTGTTTGTTAACAGAGTGGGAGAGCATAAATACAGTGAACTTGTAAATTCACTTGCGATTCTCTGCGGCGCCGCAAAAGGTGAAACTGCGGCTAAGATTGCGCAGATTATGGCGGGCGAAAACGAGCTTACTAATGCAACCCTCAGCATGGTTTGCTTTAAATATGATGCTTTGCTTATGATTAACAAAGATAAATATAAAGATTACGTCTTAAATGATATCAGGGTAAAATATAAAAAAATGCTCGATCTCGGCGCAACATCGTTTTGGGAAACCGAGAAAGGGGAAGCCGATTTTTCTAATGCAGGCAGCCTTTGCCACGGATGGAGCGCGATGCCTGTGTACTATTTCAGTACTTTGCTTTAATAATAAAAACAGCAGGAAGAATTAAATCTTCCTGCTGTTTTTATGAATTATTAGCTCCCTTGATTTCGGGAAGAAATCCCTCAAAAATATATATATCAAAATTTTTTTTTGACCCTTTCAACCTGTGATAATTCCGTGAAAGTCCATCCGGCACGTATTGCCCCTAAAAAGGAGCATATTTTTCTTGGAAATGCTTTGACGTAACGCATGTCGTATGATATAAAATCCGGTCTGGAAATCATATTTAATATCAGCAGCCCTGCGGCAGCTTTTAGAGCATTATTTTTCGGCTGTCTGAAAAAATCGGTTGACAACTGCCCTCGGCAGATATCCGGTCGGTTATGTCTGTACCAAAACATCGGTAATGGATTAAATGACTGTACAATATATTTGCCGTTATATTGTCTTAACAGCTTGTCCGCAGCAGTGCAAAGCCGTTTAAATCCGGCATCAGAGCATTTGAATTCTATAACAAGCATTGTTCTTCCGTTTACTGCTTTGAGCACCTCGTCAAGTGTGGGTATTTTTTCTTGCGTCCCAAAAAGTTTAAATTCACATAATTCATTGTACGTCAGATTTTTTATACGTTTATTTACTCCGCATGCGCGCATTAGCGTATCGTCGTGAAATACCACTATTTTTCCGTCAAGAGTTATGTGTATATCAATCTCTACTCCATAGCCCATATCAGCGGCTCGCTTTATTGCCGTGATGGAGTTTTCGGGTATGCCGTCCTTAAGTGAATGAAGTCCGCGGTGTGCAACAAACAGATTTTTGCATAGCTGTGAATTCGGATGACGTCTCAGAGCAGGTGAGACGCAGTAAAAAAACAATGCAATCACTGCGCATAATATGATAATGAATAGCATTTATTAATCATCCTTTTAAATATCTATAATACCCGCCTGTATATCGAAAACAGACGGGTATAACTATTATTGCCCCTTTTTCAGAAAATTAAGCTTTGGTTTATATGCTAAAAAATAAAGAGGAATCGCGAGAGCAAATGCGCCGAATACGTCTAATATCGAATGCTGTTTTAAAAACACGGTAGACATAATAATGAGAACAGAAAGTATAAGCGAAGAAAATACGATAAGTCTGCGGCACTTTGTAATTTGCTTTGATTTTGCTATTGCAATGTGCATACCGATAGAGTTTAGACAGTGTATACTCGGAAATACATCGTAAGATGAATCCACGCTTTGAAGTGAGCGTATCAAATCAATGAAAATATTGCTTCTGCCAAGCGTGTCGTAATCAACTCGCAGCTGTTGGCAGTTTGGAAATACCGTATAAATTATGAGACATACCGTCATGCCGGTATACAGAAAAATGCACATACGTACAAACTCTTCACGGGATGTCAGCATAAGAAAAATATATCCAACCGCAATATAAGCGAACCAGAGAAAATAAGGAATTGCGAATATCTCTAAAAACGGGATATAGTCGTCCAGCTTGCTGTACATAACGGCGACGTTATCTCTGGAGGGGGTGTAAGTATTTAAAAACATAAAATAAGGCATGTAAAGAAGAAAGTATAAAACGAGCAGACCATGTTTATACTTCTCAAGGTAATATTTAAAGCTTTTTGTCATCTTAATTGAATTTGTATACCCTTCTGACAATTTTATACAGTGCTTTGGACACCTTCTTGCCGCTTTTTCCGGGAAGTGCCATGAAAAACGCCTTTGAAAAATACCGTATTCGTCTGTAAAGACGAATATCGCGCTCTTTCAGCCGTTCCCACAGCTCAACGAATTTGCGATCCGACTCTGCAGTATTATCCAGTGCGAGCAGTGTGGTAGTGATGGTATACATTATAGACAGATAATATATCATGTATTTGGCCAGCTTTGGTTCGCGCTCTCTGATTTTATTCAGATCGTGACTATCCAGCATCATATTTGTGACCCGTATCTGCTGATCCAGACGTCCTATCATGACCTTTTCATTTACAGACTGATCCACCCTTCCGATATAGTAACGGTAAAAATCAACATTCAGGTAATACATTTTTTTGACGTTGGGCAGAGGATTATAAAGCACCATGTTGTCGACATAGAAAGTGTGTTCAGGCAACTTGAGTCCGCTGTTTCGTAATACTTTTGTGCGGTAGGTAACAGAGTGCATTATAATATATTTTGCGGGGTCGATGCGAACCATATCATCCCATCCGAAAACTCTGTTTTCGGGAAAAATACCGGAATATGATATTGTATGACGCTTGCCGTCCTGTACATGCTCGTAGACATAGTTGGTTATAAGCATGTCAAGAGGTATATCGGATGAGATAAACATCCGAAGGGCTGTGAGTACTGATTCCAGTGCTTTTCGGTCAACCCAGTCATCAGAATCAATTACTTTAAAAAATTCTCCGCTTGCATGCTCAAGTCCTGTGTTTACGCCTTTGCCGTGACCACCGTTTGTCTGATGAACGGCGCGCACAATGCCGGGATATTTCAGTTCGTATCTGTCGGCAATTTCTGCAGTTTTATCTGTAGAGCCGTCGTCAACAATTATTATTTCAATGTCATCGTCTCCGGTTGCAAGAAGAGAGTTGATGCATTTTTCCATATACGCTTGTGAATTGTAGCAGGGAACTGCAAAAGATATTAATTTCATTACTTAACTCCGTATCTGTTACTTATCTTTAAATTCTATATGAATTATAACATTGTGATGCTGAAAAATCAATAATTATGACTAATATATTATTTATGTAATACAAAAAGATGCAGAAAATACCTTCCGCATCTTTTTTTGACAATATTTTATGACTATAATGTCATGCATGATTATTCCGGGATTTCCTCGCCGTCGCTTACATATATTATTTCATATCCAGTACAGTTGCTGATGACATAATCTGTAAATTCTTCCGTTTTTTCTTTGCCGATAAAAAAGGCCTTGCCGCTATCTAAAATATTAGTTATAAGGTATCCGTCTTCGGTTATGCCTAAGGAAATGTTTTCATATCCTAAAATAGGTATGTTCACGCTTACTGACATACTGGCTGCAAAATTATGGCTGTCATAATTATCGATTGCTTTTACGCCTCTGTCAGATAGCAGCATTTCCCATATTACGCTGTCGTTTAAGTCGGTAAATTCTATGTTTTTATATGAACCGTTTTCAAAATATGAGTATGAGACAGAGCCGAATGATATATTTTTTTCAAGTGCCAGTGCGTTTATAAACTCGCCGAGAGTTGAAGGGAGATAATATGAATTTATATATACGTAAAAGTCTTCACTGTTTTCAAATTTAAGTGCGGCGGCGCAGCGCTCATCAATTCCGCTTATGGAGTAAGCAATGGCGTCGGCTTTTTTTTCTGTATCACCTATGAAGCCCGTTGCGGTGACATTAGTAAGCTCTTTGCCTACCATCTGCTCGGACAGCTTTGCATTTCGTCCGGAAAATTTAAAATCGTTTATTTGTGCCGACGGATATTTCTGAGGGGGTGTCAGATCCTCCCATTTTGGCACAGGTGCATTTTCCTCGCTGCTTTCGAGCGTAACGTTCTTTATTGGCCACCTTACTGATTTGTCAGTGTTTTCACTCGGTTTGACCGGAGCATTGCCTGTATCGTCGTTTGTATTGGTTTCCTGTGTGCTTACAGACGGTTTTTGTGTGGATGTATTTGTTTGGTCATCTGCTAATTTAGAAAAAATTCTCGTTTGAAATAAAATAGCGGTAATTATTATTGCGCTAAAACCTGCCGCAGCACTCAACCAGACAATACGTGTGCGTTTCTTACTGACATTTAGCATCGGTGACGCCTCATCTATATATTTACTGTCAATTTTGCCCAATGTCTCTAAAAGCTCCTTTTCATTCATATTTCAATACCTTCCTTCTTCAAAAATTCCTTTAGTCTACCTCTGGTGCGCATGAGCGTCATTTTAACTTTGCTTTCGCTGACAGACAGATTTTTTGAAATTTCTTTCACAGAGCACAGGTACCAGTATCTCTGCATGAAAATGATTCTAATTTGGGGTTTGAGGCTTGACAAAAAACGATTGAGAGCGCTGCGCACGTCTAAGTCTTCTGCAATTTTAAAAGTGTTATCTGCGCTTACAAAGCACTCAGTGAGCTCGTTCAGTACAAGTTCCGTTTGTCCGCCTCCTCTCTTTTGGGCATTGGAACTGTCATATCTGTTTAGAGCAATATTGCGCGTTATTTTGCCTAACATAGCTTTCAAACTTTTCGGATTGTGCGGCGGTATTATGTTCCATAAACGTATAAGAGCATCATTTATACATTCCTCGGCGTCCTCTTCGCTGCCCAATATATTATGTGCTATTACCCTGCAATATTCGCCGTATTTCAGACGTGTTTCTTCCAGCGCAAGCTCTTTACGCTCGGAAAACAGCTTTACGATTTGTGCGTCCTCCATAATTCCGCTCCCTTCCCGAATTCAGAGTACCCTTCACTTATAAAGACAGATACAGATACTTTCGGGTCACATTATAGCAGAATTTTATTGCATTGTAAAACCGGCAGGTGTAAATGCCTGCCGGCTGACGTTTATAGCTTTTGAATAAATTCATCTGTAAATTTGTTGAGTGTTTTAAAATTCATAGCCTGCGTATAGTATTTTTCAAGTAAATCATGTTTTTTCTTAATATCTCCCATGTCCTTTGCCGCTCTCGATACAAGCTCACGAATCAGCTTCCTTGAAAAGGTGATTTTATTTTTATTTGACGAGTAAAAATCACGGTCTATATAGCTTTTCGAGCTTATGGTTTTTATAATCTTCTTATCGTCAATTTCGGGTGAATATAAATGCCCTGCGGCTATGAAACCAAGTTTCAGCTGCGGAATAATAACCTGCTCTAACCGTTTGTCGGGACTTAGCGGAGAGCGAATAAGCATGGTGTCATATCCTAACTTTTGAAAGCATGCAGCCGCCTTTGATAAAAATATTCCGGCTATCCCCGCTGTGTCCTCTATAATAATGTACTCATTGCACAATGTGTTTGTTGTATTGCTGTATGTTATAACACAGTCGCCTGCAAAAGCAGATAAGAGCCTGTTTGTTACGGCTGGTTTTGATGATATGGGCGATATCGCATTTTGTTTAATTACCTTTTTTATTTGAGCATTAATTTTTTCGTAATCTATCCTGCCGTCCAGCTGCTGAGCCTGCCATGCTTCAATGCTTCCGGCGGCTTTAAGAAGGCTGTAAACAGGCTTGTAGGCCGCTGATATTTCAGCAAATAAGGACTTAATTTCATCTTTGTTTTCGGCAAGTTTATTTTCATTCCAAAATTTGCTTAGATCGATAATGGATTCGAAGGCTCCGGGAATACTCATATCGTACGCGTGCGGTGCTGTGGCGTCAATTATTACAATGCCTTTATCCTCAATCTTAACTCCGTCAAGGCTGTGCGGGTCGCTTGAGCAGTGTATTCTCTCCACCGTCATGTTCTCTTTTTCAAATTTATCGGCAATTTTTTTCATAAGCGTACTTTTCCCGCAGCCGGGACCGCCTTTAATAAGGTAAACGCGCTTTAGTTTCTCATCATGTATAAGCTCGTCAAAATACGAGCAAAATCCTTTCTCCGTGTTGGCTGCTGTGAATGTGTCGTAAATCATAAATCACCATATCCTTTCCGGCATGCGCCTTGACTGCCGCATATTTTTCGGCGCGCGGCACGCCGTATTTGGGTGATTTTGCGGCAATTTTACACAAATACCCTCTGTTTCCATAATATAACGGAAAAATAAATGTGACACAGGTAATTTTAAAAAAATGCCTGTCAATAATGGTATTACGGAGGGCAAAACTATGATAAATAATAATAAAGTTGTAATAAGCGGGATTGATACATCAAAGCTGCCTGTTCTTTCGGACGAACAGAAGGAAAAGCTTCTCATAAGAATAAAGCAGGGCGATAAAGCGGCAAAGGATGAGTTTATAAAAGGCAATTTAAGGCTTGTTTTATCAATAGTTCAGCGCTTTGCCGGAAGGGGAGAGAGTATGGACGATTTGTTTCAGGTCGGCTGTATAGGACTCATAAAGAGCGCCGAAAATTTTGATACTACACTCGGTCTTAAGTTTTCCACCTACGGCGTTCCTATGATTTTGGGAGAGATACGCAGATATCTGCGTGATAATAATATAGTTCGCGTATCACGTGCGATGCGCGATACGGCATATAAGGCGCTGGCTGTTAAGGAACGTCTTACATCGGAAAAGTCCAGAGAACCGTCTGCCGATGAAATTGCCAGGGAGCTTGGAGTGTCAAAAGAGGATGTGGTGCTGGCACTGGAGTCGATTGTAGATCCGGTTTCACTGTTTAAACCGGTATATTCCGAAGGCAGTGACGCAATTTATGTAATGGATCAGGTTAGTGACGGCGGCAGTGACAATAACTGGCTTGATGAAATATTGATAAAAGAGGCCATTGCCAATCTGCCGGATCGAGAGCGTGAGATAATAGCGCTCAGGTTTTTAGACGGAAAGACACAAATGGAGGTGGCGCAGGAAGTGGGAATATCTCAGGCACAGGTCAGTCGGCTTGAAAAAGGAGCTCTTAACAGAATAAAAAGTCAGCTTTGACACATAAATCCATTGACCCGAATAGGATATTGTAAGACAGATTTGGGTGAGTGGTTTATGCTGTTAAAGGTAATCGACAAGGATAAAGTAAAGGTACTGATTGAAGACAAGGATCTGGAAGAATACAGAGTTACGTTTGAGAATATCGACAGCGACGACGCTTCATCACGCGAGTTTTTGCTTATGCTGCTGAATGAAATTTACAGCAGTACAGGAGTTAATTTCCTTGACAGCAAAGTGCTCGTAGAGGTTATTCCTGGTATATCAAACTCATACTATATTATCATTACGCGTCTTTTACCGTCATCCGACAAAGCTGTCAACATAGATAAAACGGTAAAGGCTGACGAGGATATGTATTTGTTTGAGCTGTACTGTCCGGAAAATATCTTTGATATCGCCGGCGTTTTTGAAAAAAACAAGGATGCTAAATTCAGTGCAACCCGGATGTATAAATATCGAAATAAGTATTACTTTACGGTAGACTTTCCGCCCGAAACTGTCTCGGGAGAGAATTTTTATCTTTTGATAAAAAAACTGACCGAGTTTTGTGTAAAATGTAAATGGAGTATTGTAAATGAAGCGCTTTTAGAGGAATGGGGAGAGCTGATCGCACAAAACCCGATTCAAAATATTACGGCGCTTTAACAATAAAAGAGATGAGCAGATACTCATCTCTTTTTGTTTTTAGATAATATCGATAAAAGTTTACGGCTGCCAAAGAAACTTTTGGAGATCAACCATGTTTTCCTCGTTAACCTCCACACCTTCTTTTTCAAGACGGATACGCTGTTCATCAAGACCGCCGAAAACATAGGCAGCTGCAAGTCTGCCGTGGCGGTTGACAACTCTGTGACACGGAATATCTGAAGGGTCGGGATTGGCGTGAAGTGCATATCCGACCGCTCTTGCCGCCATAGGTGAACCGCAGAGTGCTGCAATCTGACCGTAGGTTGCAACCTTTCCTTTGGGTATTTTTTTTACATTTTCGTAAACTGTGTCGTAAAAGCTCATAATATCACCGTATTATTTGAAAATTTCTATTCCCGGATAGCATGCGCGCTCGCCGAGCGCCATTTCTATCTGTAACAGACGATTGTATTTGGCGACCCGCTCACTTCTTGCCGGTGCTCCTGTTTTTATTTGCCCCGCATTCATCGCAACTGCAAGATCTGCTATAAACGAGTCTGCTGTTTCGCCGCTTCTGTGGGAAATTATTGTTTTGTAGCCCTTTGTCTGTGCAAGGCGTATTGCCTCCATGGTTTCAGTTAGAGTGCCGATTTGGTTTGGTTTTATCAGGATGGCGTTTGCAGCTTTTGCTTCAATTCCTTTTTTCAGCCGCGCCGGATTTGTTACAAAAAGATCATCGCCGACAATCTGAATACCGGCTCGCGGTGTAAGCTCTGTATAACCTTCAAAATCATTTTCACCGAGCGGGTCTTCTATTGATATTATAGGATACTTTGTTTTTAACTCACATACATAGTCGATAAGCTCGGCTCTGGTAAAATACATATTTCTCTTTGGAAGCAGATATCCGTCTTCGCTTACCCATTCACTCGATGCCATGTCAAGCGCAATGTTTATATCGCTTCCCGGCTTGCATCCGCTTTTTTCTATTGCTTCCAGTAACAGTTCAAGCGCCTGTTCGTCGTTTGCAAGGTTGGGTGCAAAGCCGCCTTCATCGCCGACAGCCGTTGAGTGACCTTTTTCAGATAATATTTTTTTTAAAGTGTGATATACCTCCACGCCCATGCGCATGGCGTCCTCAAAGCTTTGCGCACCTGTCGGCACAATCATAAATTCCTGAATGTCTATATTGTTTCCGGCGTGTGCTCCGCCGTTGAGTATATTCATCATTGGTACGGGCAGCGTTCCGCCGTTTATACCGCCTATATATTCATAAAGCGGGATATCTGCTGAGAACGATGCGGCACGCGCAGCCGCAAGTGAAACTGCGAGAATAGCATTCGCTCCGATATTTGACTTATTTTCCGAGCCGTCTGCATCGCACATTATAGCATCGATATCCGTTTGATCAAAAACAGACTCATTTTCAAGTGCTTTTGACAGAATTGAGTTTATATTATCAACGGCACGAAGAACACCCTTGCCCATATAATCGTCGCCGCCGTCACGCAGTTCGCACGCCTCGTACTGACCGGTTGACGCTCCGCTCGGAACGGCCGCAGTGGCAGCTACTCCGCTTTCAAGTACGATTGTCGCTTCAACAGTCGGCGTTCCTCGACTGTCAAAAATCTGGCGTCCGAAGACTTTTTTTATTGTATCTTCCATATTATCACCTCGTAACTATTTTGAGAGCATAATATGAAAATATACAAAAAATCGGCGAAAGAAATTTCGCCGATTAAAATTCAAAATCCTCTTTGGTAAACGCGCTGTGTACCGCGACCTTTTTTGGCGGAATTCTTTTCAGCGGTGTGTATCGAAACTTTCGGCAGCCGTAGCTTGCCTTTACAATTCCTTTCTTTTCACAGATAACATCGTCAGTAGACATTATCTGCCTGCCGTGCTCGCAATATGCGCAAACAGGCGTTATATCCTTTGAAAAAATCATTTTAACCACCGATTAATTATTTTATTTTATTATACATCGTGCGTTTTGATTTGTCAAAGATATTATAAATAAAAATAATGCATGTTATTAAGAAGATAATAAAGAGAATAAAGGATATTACGGGCATTTGTGATTTGGGAGAACCAACCTCAACTGAGATTATTTCAGACAGACATGTTGCAATTATAGGCATCATAACCGTATATATTATTTTGCCTGTTATCAGAGGGCGTTTCGGAAGTCCTGCCTTTATTACACAGGCAATGCACTGCATAATTACCGAAATCCCCGAAAAAGCTACTATTACGGCCGCAATGATAATTGCGCTGTTGTCCGAAAAGTCAAGCATATATATACCTCGTGTTATTTCGATAAAACCGACGCTTAGTGCTCCGGCTTGGTTTTCCGGCAAAAAGAACATTATTCGGGCTGCAAGCGACGGAAGGCCGGCTTTAATGGCAATGTCTGCTATAATACCGAAAAAAATGATATATCCGCATACGTATAAACAGCTTATTACTGAGTTGGAAATACTTTGACAGGCAATTTCGGTAATATTGATTACACCTATTTTTGATTTGCCTTCTCTTCTTCTCTTAAAGCATCCGAAAAAAACTGCGCAGGCAAAAGCACATAAAACTTGAGATATGAGAAGTATAATTCCAGCCGTCTTGCTGCCGATTATGCACACGCCTATAAATGCTACAATGTATGCCGGCGATGCATTTGCCGTACAGTGCAGCAATGCGCACGCGCTCTTTTTATCGATATTTCCGTCACTGTAAAGTTTGCAGACGTTTCTGACGCCTGTGGGAAATCCTGTGATAAGTCCGGTAGCAAATGCTGCGGTGCAGTGACTGCTGCCGGCTCCGGCTGTTGCAGACATCAGAAATTCGCAAAGTATAAAGAACGGAAACAATGATGGTATGACTGATCCGTAACATAGCCTCAGACTGTACATTACCGATTCAATAACGATATCTGAACGCAGGGAGAACACTGCGATAAGAATAACTGCGGATGAAATTGTAATTATCGGTTTAATCTTTCTCATGGTAAGTTATATGCAATAATATTGTTTTTATTGCATAAATTTGAGTAAGGAGCGATTTATGTGAGATATAAGATGAAGAATAAAGAAAAAAAGCAATCGCCCGTTGGCGCTTTCATAAAAGGCATAGAAGCGGTAAATCCATCGGTTAACGGATGTTCATCCGTTGAGCTTGTAGGCAATAAGCGGGTCATAGTTGAAGAAGCAACCGGAATTCTTGAATATGAAGCAGAGCGGGTGCGCATTAATACTAAAGCACATACTGTTGTAATAGACGGCGCCGGTTTGACTTTGGAAAGTTATTCCGGAGGTATTATTGTAATTGACGGAAAAATCAGGGGCGTTTGTCTTGAATAAAGGGGTTTAATATGTTAAAATCATTGCAAAGATACTTGCTTGGAACATTGCGTGTTAGTATTCGAGGAAGCGGCTGCGAGCGCTTTTTGAATTTAGTTCACGGTGAAAAATTTAAGATATTTGACGTGTGTCGAGATGATGGCGGTTGCGTTACGTTCGGTATTGACAGAAAAAATTTCAGACGCCTGCGCCCGCTTGTCAGAAAATCGCATGTTAAAATACATATTCAAAAAAAGCTCGGACTTCCGCAGCGAACGCGCAATTACCGTCATCGTTTCGGTCTTATACTGGGCGTAATTATAATTGTGGTGAGTCTGTATATTTCATCACTTTTTATATGGGATGTTCAGGTAAGCGGCTGTGAGAGTATATCCGAACAGGAAGTTTTAACTGTATTGTCCGAAAACGGATTTACTGCCGGAGGACTTAAAAGTAAATATAATATACGCGAGATAGAAAATAATTTTTTAAAGCATAACGACAAAATTTCTTGGATTTCCATAAATATAAAAGGAACAACGGCATTTGTAGAGGTACGGGAGAAAAGCGAAAAGCCCGAACTTATAGACGAAAGCGAGCCTTGCAGTATATATGCTGCAAGGGACGGGGTAATTGCTTCGGTTTCTGATTATATGGGTTACAGTCTTGTAAAACCGGGAGATACAGTGACAGCGGGTGACCTTATTGTTACAGGTGATTATACCGATAAATACGGCACTCAATATAAACTTCATTCATATGCTAAAGTCATGGCGTATACAACGCATACAAAGACAGTTACCGTGCCGCTAAAAGCGTCGGAGCATGTCAGGACAGGAAATTTCAAAAATAAATATTCGTTAAAATTCATAAGATTTTCTGTTCCTCTTTATTTTAATGAAAAAATATTATATAATAATTATGATGTTACAAAATCGGAGAAGTTTTTGAGACTGACAGATAACTTTGTTTTACCTATAAGTATTTGTAAAACTACTTATACCGAGGTTGAAAATTTTGAATATACAAAATCAAAGGAAACTGCGCTTTACGACGCATATGAGCAGCTTCGCGATTTTGAGTATAATCTTGTTGGCATAAGGGTGCTTGACCGTGAGTATGAGGAACAGATTAATGAAGACAGTGTTACCGTAAAGGTGATGCTAAACTGCTATGAGGATATAGGAATATCAAGAAAAATTAACTGAAAGCTGGAACAACGGATGGAAAAAACTTTAAATGGTCTGGATACCGAGTACATTTCTGCGGTGTTTGGTGCGTTTGATGAGAATATTGAGATAATTGAGAATGAATGTGATGTGAAGATAATAAGCCGCGGCGATATGGTCTCCGTGACTGGCGAGCGGGAGAATGTTGAGCATGCTGAAAAGACGCTGAAGAATCTTTTTGATATAGCAAAAACGCGTGATGTCATTGATACTCAGACTGTAAAATATATAATAAGTCTTTCTTCGGATAAGGGAAATGAAGATGTAGCGAAAGCATTGGATGAATGTATTTGTATTGCTTGTTCGGGTAAGCCGATTAAGCCTAAAACTATTTCTCAAAAAAAGTACGTTGACAGTATAAATAAAAATGTCGTGACTTTCGGAGTAGGTCCCGCAGGCACCGGAAAGACATATCTTGCTGTGGCTCTTGCCGTTACGGCGCTGAAAAATAAACAGCTGTCAAAAATAATACTTACGCGTCCTGCTGTTGAGGCGGGGGAGAGTTTGGGCTTTTTGCCGGGTGACCTGCAAAATAAGGTCGATCCTTATCTTCGTCCGTTGTATGACGCGCTGTTTGACATGCTGGGCGCAGATACTTATCTGCGTTATATGGAAAAGGGAATAATTGAAATAGCTCCGCTTGCTTATATGCGCGGAAGGACACTTGAAAACAGCTTTATAATACTTGATGAGGCGCAAAATACCACTATTGAGCAGATGAAGATGTTTCTTACCCGTTTCGGTTTCAATTCAAAAATTGTGGTTACCGGTGATGTAACTCAAGTCGATTTGCCGCGTGGAAAGACTTCGGGACTTGTCCATGCCTTGAAAATACTCGGTAATATTGATTTAATAGGTATCCATAAATTTGATAAAAAAGATATTGTCCGTCACGCGTTGGTTCAAAAAATTGTTGACGCATATGAAAACTCATCCAAAGGCAGGACTTTTTCATGAAAGTACAGATAGATATATATGGCAGTGATTGGCAGTCGAAAACAATAAAAAGTGCCGTTTACGCTGCTCTTGAGAGCGAAATGGTTGACTGTGACTGCGCTGTGGAGGTGGTTATTTCCGATAAGGAGGAAATTCGCCGCATCAACAATGAAAACCGCGGAATAGACAGTGTGACTGACGTACTTTCATTTCCGATGTTTGCAAGCCGAAATGAAATCTGCGCCGACGAAAGCGGCAGCGCCTTTTTAGGCAGCATGGTGATTTGCCGAGAACGCGCGCAGGAACAGGCTGCGGAATATGGTCATTCTGTTGAGCGTGAAGCGGCGTTTCTTGCTGTTCACAGTACGCTTCATCTGTTAGGGTATGACCACGAAACAGGTAAGGAGGACGAGCAGGAAATGTTTTCCAAGCAAGAGGCTGTTTTGGAGAAAATGGGACTTACAAGATGAAATCTTTTTTGTTAAGCTTTAAGTACGCTGTGCGCGGCGTGTGGTATTGCATTAATACTTGCCGTAATTTTCGTATTCATTTAGTAGCTGCAGCCTATATTTTATATTTTAAAGGCTTTTATAATTTTGACAGAGCATCAGAGGCTGTCATTCTGACAGTGATTGCATCGGTATTGATGTGCGAGGGTATCAACTGCGCGATAGAACAGGTTTGTAACGCCTGTACCGAGGAATATAACGATAAAATAAAACATGCTAAGGATGCGGCGGCAGGCGCTGTTTTAATAACGGCGTTGTTTGCTGTTACAGTCGGAATAGAACTCTTCTGGCAGCCTGCGGTGTTTAAACAGATTTTTGATTATTTTGCCGGTGATTTTCTGAAGCTTTGCTTATTTATTTTGTCTCTTATAGTATCGATGCTGTTTATTTTTTGTAAGGATATATTTAAAAATGAAAAGGGAAAATGAGTCTAAAACGGTTTTTGTGACCATATGCGGCAGACCAAACGTCGGAAAATCTACTCTTTTAAATAAAATAATGGGCAGGAAGGTTTCGATTGTTTCTCCCAAGGCACAGACAACGCGCGTGCGAGTGACGGGAGTATTAACGAAAAACAGTTGTCAATACGTGTTTCTTGATACGCCCGGTCTTCACAAAGCAAAAAGCGGGCTTGGACAAGCCATGGTACAGTCGGTTAGTGACGGCATTGAAAATGCCGATATCACATTGCTTGTCGTTGAGGCAGGTGACAGAGTGCTTGCAGTAGAAAAAAGTATTATAAAGATGCTGAGCACAAATAAAATGCGTGCGTTTCTTGTAATAAACAAAACAGATGCCGTAAAGCCGCCGCAGGTTTTGGAAACGATAGCTCAGTTTTCACCTTATTATGATTTTGAAGAGGTAATACCGATAAGCTCATTGACAGGTGATGGGATTGACGTGCTTCTTTCAGAGCTTGAAAAGCGCGCGGAACCGTCGTTTTTTTATTACGACAGTGCTTTTGTCAGCGATATGCCTGATGCAAAATACGTATGTGAGGTAATACGTGAAAAGATGCTGTATAACCTTGGGTTGGAAGTCCCTCATACCGTGGCGCTTCTTGCAGATAGCTTTGAAAAGAACGAAACGCTCATCAAATGCAGCGTTACAATATATTGTACCCGTGATTCTCACAAGGGTATTATTATCGGCAAAGGCGGATCCATGATTAAAAAAATAAGTATGCAGGCAAGGCTTGAGCTTGAAGAGCATTTCGGTAAAAAAGTTTTTGTCGAATGCTTTGTAAAAGTCAAAAATGACTGGCAGAACAACAGTTCTATGCTAACTCAGCTCGGACTGTAAAACATTACCTTGGATTATAAACATCACTGTAACAAAAAATAGTTTCAAAAGATAGAATATAAAGGGTGATGTTTATGAAAAACAGCGATGCATGGCAGATTTTTAAAAATACGGGCAGCGTAGAGGCGTATATAACCTTTGCGCAAACAAAGGATATGGTGACGTCTTCCGATGCCGACAACAATCAAGATAAAGGGAATAATTCTGAAGATAAGTGATACGCCCGGTAAGGATAAGCTTTTGCATATCCTTACCGACAGCTCTTTTATCACTGCTTTTGTGACGCCGAAGCGTTCAGCCGGGAAAAAGAACTATACGTTTGATTTGTTTACATATGGAGAATTTGTGCTTTACGTTACAGGCAGCGGTAATTATTTGGTTAACAGCATTACACCACAGAACGGTTTTTACGGTCTGCGAAATGATATTGTCTCTCTTTCTGCGGCGGGGTATTTTGCCCAGCTTGCAAAATACGTCTCATCTGATGCCGACTGTGATTACAAGTGTCTTATGTCTCTTGTGCTTGAAGCTTTCGGGAGGCTGGCGGATGGCGGAGGAAATATAAAAATAATTAAACCTGTATTTGAATTTAAAGCCGCGCAGCTGCTTGGATTTACACCTTGCCTTGAGGCTGAAAAAAAGGCTCAGACGTATTATTTTGACTTAAATGACGGAAGACTGCATATAAACGAAATTTGCGCAGGAATTATGATTTCTCGTAAAGCCGTCTACGATATTTACAGGGTGTTGTCAGCGTCACCGAACGACGCATATGATTGTGTTTTATCAGATAATGCCGAAATAATTTATAATGTTGCTCAGCAATATATTATTTACCATATCGAACGCGATTTTGCGTCTCTCAGATTTTTAAACGGAGTGATTTAGTAAAAGTGAACGACCGTACAATTTTTTATTATAAAAAATCCATGTCAGCGCTGGAATTTGACAAGGTTAAGGAAAATCTTGCGTCCTTTGCCGCCATACATAAAACACAGGAAATGATAAGGAAGATAATCCCGCTGTATGACAGGGGGTGTGTTATCCGTATGCAGCGTGAGGTTACCCAGGCTAAAAATATGCTTAGCTTAAATCGTCGGGTACCTCTTGGAAATCTGTCTGATGATATTGAATTAAATATAAGCCGCGCAGTAAAGGGAATAACATTGAATGTTAATGATTTTATGGCAATATCGCGCCTTATGCGAATATCTGTCAGGATGTACGATTACAGAAAGGACAGTAATGCGCAAACCGATACTCTTGAAATCCTTTTTGACCGTATGTTTACCGACAAAGAACTGCCTGAAAAAATCGATAGGATTTTTCCCGATGGTGAGCACGTGGCAGATGATGCGTCTCCCGCTCTTTTGTCTATCCGTCGCAGTATTATCAGAGAATCGCAGAAGATAAAGGAATCGCTGGACAAGTATATACGCAGTGCTGATGTGTTTCCGTATCTTCAGGATACGCTTGTGACTATAAGATACGATAGGTTTGTGATTCCGGTCAGGGCCGACAGCAGAGGTCATATTAAGGGACTTGTGCATGACACCTCAAACAGCGGTTCAACTTTGTTTGTGGAACCGCTGTTTGTAATCGAAGCAAATAACAATATACAGCGGCTTGAAAATGAGGAAAAGCGTGAGATTGAACGAATACTGTCAGAGCTTACCGAAGAAGTAGCGGTTTATGCGCCTGTGCTTACCGCTGCCTACCGCAGTTTGCTGTCTCTTGATTATATATTTGCCAAGGCGCGTTACAGCTATGAAAACGACATGTGTGAGCCGAAGATTGCAAAACAAAAGCTTGTTAAGATAAAACATGCGCGTCATCCGTTAATTTCAAAAGATATAATGGTACCGTTGGACATATGTATGGATTCGGAAACGGATACTATTATTGTCACAGGTCCAAATACAGGAGGTAAAACCGTATTTTTAAAGACGCTTGGGCTATTGGCGCTTATGACAAAGGCGGGCATGCATTTGCCGTGCGACGATGCAAATATGTTTGTGTTTGACAGAGTCTATGCGGATATAGGCGATGAACAGTCAATAGAGCAGTCGCTGTCTACTTTCTCATCACATTTAAAAAACAATAAAAACATAATTGCGGCAGCAGACAGAAACTGTCTTGTGCTGTTTGACGAACTCGGAAGCGGTACCGATCCATCCGAGGGTGCGGCTCTTGCTATTGCAATTATTGAAAAGGTGCGTTCAAGCGGAAGCCTTGTTGCATGTACTACACATTACAGCGAGCTTAAAACCTTTGCTTTGGAACAAACCGGTATCAAAAATGCATCTTTCGAGTTTGATTTGGAAACGTTGAGCCCTACTTACAGACTTAATGTAGGTATCCCGGGCAAGTCGTATGCATTTGAAATTTCAAAGCATCTTGGTCTTCAGGATGATGTAATAGCTAACGCAAAATCGCATGTAAGTCGTGAAGTAGAGCGTTTTGACAGGGTCGTTGACGAGCTTTTGCATGAAAAAGGTGAATATGAGCGTTTAAAGCGTGAGCTTGCCAAGCAAAAGGCTGAGGCGGCGGAACTCAGAATTAAATTTGAAGAGAAAAATTCAAAACTTGAAAAAAATGCGGAGCGAGAGCTGGAAAATGCGCGTATGAAGGCGCGGCAGGTTATAGAAAAGGCAAGGCGCGACGCTAATAATATGCTTGAAGAGCTTAAAAAGCAAAAAAACGAGATGGAAAAGCAGTCTTATCAGCGTATACGCAGCGCTGTGCGCAGCAGTATAAACAGACTCGATTCCGTTGATATACCGCTTGAAACAAAACCGCCGAACGGCGAGCTTATCGGAAACCGGGCCTTTGTAGGTATGACCGTATTTGTTCCAAAGCTTTCAAAAGCAGGAGAGATATTAAGTATTTCCGCTGAAAACGCAAGGGTAAACTGCGGAGGCCTTGTTATCAGCTGTAAAACCGATGAACTTTACACGTATGACAAGCCTGAGGAGAAGCCGTCGAAGCCAAAACTGCAGGGCACGGCAAAGCTTGTCCGCAGCGATCGTTCGGATACCGGCATGGAACTGGATATTCGCGGAGAAACAGTTATGGATGCTTTAGAAGCTATTGACAGGTTTATAGACAGAGCTGTGCTTGACCGTATGGGAAGCGTGACTATAATACACGGTAAGGGAACAGGGGCTTTGCGTGCGGGCGTTCATTCACATCTGAAAGGGCACCGTCAGGTAAAGGGTTTTCATCTGGGTGCATATGGTGAAGGTGACAGCGGGGTTACCGTTGTTGAACTCAAATAAATATATAAATATTGGACTTTGGAAAGGAATTAGTTTATGGTTAAATTCGGACCTGGCGGAAACTGTGACTGGTTTTACGAAAGCGGCTATAAAAATACTTATCAGGCACCTGAATTTTTAGGAAAAATCGGACTGGATGCATACGAGATACAGTGCGGGCGTGGGGTAAGGATGCGCAATGATGCCGCGCTCAAGCTTAAAAAGAATGCCGAAGAAAACAAAATAACTCTTTCGGTGCATGCTCCGTACTACATCTCCATGTCAAGCACGGATGAAGAAAAGCGCTTAAACAGTATTAACTATATACTTCAAAGTGCATCGCTTGCGGCTCTTTCCGGGGCAAAACGCATTGTTATCCACAGCGGGTCATGCTCTAAAATTTCACGCGAACATGCGCTTGAGCTCGCTGTGGACACTATGAAGCAGGCTGTTGCGGCAATGGATAGCAACGGTTACGGTGGTATAAGTATGTGTCCTGAAACTATGGGCAAGGTCAATCAGCTGGGCACTCTTGAGGAGGTTATTGAATTGTGCAGTGTTGATGAACGAATAATTCCGACAATCGATTTCGGACATATTAATGCAAGAGAGCAGGGATGCCTTTATAAATCAGATGATTTTGAGGCTATTATCGATAAAATTCAAAATAGACTCGGCGAATTTAGAGCTAAGAACTTTCATGTGCATTTTTCTAAAATTGAGTATTCAGCTGGAGGCGAAAAACGTCATTTGACATTTGAGGATAAGCAATACGGTCCCGAATTTGAGCCTTTCGCTGAGGTTATATTGAAAAGGGGACTGAGCCCTGTTATTATTTGCGAAAGCGCCGGCACCATGTCGAAAGACGCACTTTTTATGAAAAATACTCTTAAAAAGCTCGAAAAAAGCCTTTAAATCAAGCTGTTTATTAAAAAATGCTTGAAAACATGTAAATTGTAGTGTACAATATCCTTTAGAATATATTGGAGGTTTTAAATATGATTACAGCAGGGGATTTCAGAAACGGCGTGACATTTGACATGGACGGTCAGGTTTTCCAGGTCATTGAGTTTCAGCACGTGAAACCGGGTAAAGGAGCCGCTTTCGTAAGAACCAAGTTTAAAAATGTCATTACGGGTGCCGTAGTTGAAAAATCTTTTAACCCGACCGATAAGTTTGAAAATGCCTATGTTGAAAGAAAAGAGTATGAATATCTTTATAATGACGGTGAGCTTTATTATTTCATGGATAAGGAAACCTATGAGCAGCTTCCGCTCAATGCGGACAAGCTGGGGGATAATTTTAAGTTTGTCAAAGAAAACGATACCGTTAAAATCATGTCTTATAAGGGCAATGTTTTCGGTGTTGAACCCCCACTGTTTGTCGAGTTGGAGGTTACTGATACGGAACCGGGCGTAAGAGGTGATACGGCGACAAACGTCACAAAGCCTGCGACTCTTGAAACAGGTGCCGTTATTAAAGTTCCGATTTTTATAAACCAGGGTGAAAAGATAAGAATTGATACAAGAACCGGCGAATATATGGAAAGGGCATAAGGAGATTAAATTATGACTTTACTTGAAAGAGTATCTTATATCAGAGGTCTTATGGAGGGTCTCGGTATAGAGGATAAAGACCCTATGGGCAAGGTTGTCAGCGAGATTGTAGACGTTCTTGATGAGATGGCTGCTGCAATTGAGGATATGGACGATTACATGACAGAGCTTGACGAATATGTCGGGGAAATCGATGAAGACCTTGAGGCTGTTGAGGATTTCCTCGATGAAGAATGCGACTGTGATTGTGATGAGGATGATTTTTATTCTGTCGTATGTCCTAATTGCGGTGAAGAATTCTGCGTGGATAATGAGACTGCAGATAAGGGAGAGCTTAATTGTCCTAACTGTGGCGAGGAGCTTGAATTTGACCTGTCTGATTGTGAGAATTGTACTCATGACTGTGGGTCGGATGAATAAATTATATTTATTGTTTAACCGGAGCGGAAAAGCTCCGGTTTTTATTAATTGTGCGAATTATATAAATTTGAAAGTTGTGACTTTTAATAATTGATTAACGTAACAAAATGGTATAACAGCATAAAAAAAACATAGATAATTGTTGACAAAAATTACACTTTGCAGTATTCTATATAGTGGTTAGTTGAGACTAACTGTCTTGTGAAACAGTGAATATCGGGAGGTTTTTATGAGAACTCTTAAATCTGCTAAAATAGGTGATACAGTGAGAGTGGTCAAGCTGCACGGAGAGGGCGCTCTGAAACGAAGAATTATGGATATGGGTCTTACAAAGGGCGTGGAGGTTTATGTGCGTAAGGTTGCTCCGCTCGGTGACCCGTTGGAAATAATGGTTCGTGGGTATGAACTTTCAATAAGAAAGGCAGACGCCGACATGATTGAGATTGAGTAGTGTATTACGGCTTAAGGAGAATTAAGGTATATGGACTTGAAAATTGCTCTTGCAGGTAATCCGAACAGCGGCAAAACCACATTATTTAATGCTCTCACAGGTTCTAATCAGTTTGTGGGTAATTGGCCGGGAGTAACGGTTGAGAAAAAAGAAGGAAAGCTGAGAAAGTACGACGGAGTTATTCTTACCGACTTGCCGGGGATATACTCTTTATCTCCGTATACACCTGAAGAAGTGGTCGCCCGAAATTATCTTATAGGTGAGCGACCGGATGCTATTTTGAATATTATCGACGCGACAAATATCGAGCGCAATTTATATCTTACGACGCAGCTTATAGAAATCGGATTACCGGTTGTAATTGCGCTTAATATGATGGATGTCATAGAAAAAAACGGCGATAAAATCAATATTGCAGAATTATCAAAGAGAATAGGCTGTCAAATAGTAGAGATATCCGCTCTTCGAGGCACCGGTATTGATGAGGCTGCCGCAGCGGCAATTAACGCCGCAAAAAGCGGGAACATAGTTCCTAAGCATTTCTTTTCAGGTGCTGTGGAACACGCTATCGCTCATATAGAGGAAGCTGCAATTCATGATATGCCGGATGAGCAGCAGCGCTGGTATGCGATAAAGATATTTGAACGTGACAGTAAGGTTTTAGAGCAACTGGCTTTGGATAAAAAAGTTATCGAACATATTGAAACTGATATTGCCGCCGCAGAAAAGGAATTGGATGACGATGCAGAGAGCATTATAACCAATGAACGTTATAATTATGTTGAATCTTTGCTAAAATCTTGCTATAAAAAGAAAAATGCCGGTAAACTCAGCACTTCTGATAAAATTGACCGTGTCGTTACAAACAGATGGGCTGCGTTGCCTATTTTTGCAGTAATTATGTTCTTGGTGTACTATATATCTATCTCAACTATTGGTACTATGAGTACCGATTTTGTAAATGACGGTGTGTTCGGTGAGGGCTGGCATCTTTTCGGTATTGGTACTTCGGATTATAATGATGCGATGCTTGATTATGTATCTGAAAATGTATGGACATCTGAATTTAATGAAATTGTCGATGCTGCCGTAGATAGCGGTGTGGTAGGTGCAAAGCAGATTCAGTCCGCTGTAAATGCGAGCGACTTTACAGCGTTTGAAAGTGCTTATTCTGCTTATGCGGATTCACTTCTAAATGACGGGTATGATATCTCAGAAATTTATAATGCAGCACTGGGAGAAAATGCAGTCGGTGTTCCTCATGCGTCGCAGTACGGTATTTGGGTTCCCGGCATACCTGTGCTTGTGGAGCGCGGGCTTAATGCCGCTAACGTACCGCAGTGGCTTGACGGTCTTATACTTGACGGTATAGTTGCAGGTGTCGGTGCCGTGCTTGGATTTATACCGCAGATGTTTGTGCTGTTTCTTCTGCTTGCGTTTTTGGAAGCGTGCGGATATATGTCGCGAATTGCTTTTGTTATGGATCGTATTTTCAGAAAATTCGGTTTATCAGGCAAATCGTTTATCCCCATGCTTATAGGGACCGGCTGCGGGGTGCCCGGAATTATGGCTTCACGAACGATAGAAAATGTACGTGACCGTCGTATGACGATTATCACAACGACATTTATTCCGTGCGGTGCAAAGCTTCCTATTATTGCACTTATTGCTTCGGCTTTGTTTAACGGCGCGTGGTGGGTTGCACCGTCTGCGTATTTTGTAGGTGTTGCAGCTATAGTAATATCGGGTATTATGTTGAAAAAAACAAGGCTGTTTGCCGGCGAGCCCGCCCCGTTTGTTCTTGAACTTCCTGCATATCATATGCCGACAGTTAAAAATTTACTGCGTTCAATGTGGGAACGCGGTTGGTCTTTTATTAAAAAAGCCGGAACTGTAATTTTGCTTGCTTCGATTATTGTTTGGGCGGGCTCTGTATTCGGAGTATCAAACGGCAGATTCATGTTTGATTCCGATATGCCGCTTGAAAACAGTGTTCTCGGTATGATAGGAGGAGCAATAAGCTGGATTTTTGCACCTCTCGGTTTTGGTAATATAAAAGCGGCTATCGCATCTATTATGGGCTTGCTCGCTAAAGAAGAAATTGTCGGTGTGTTCGGCGTGCTTGATTTTGAGGGAATGACAAAGTTATCTGCTTATGCGTTTCTTGTATTTAATCTTCTGTGCGCACCCTGCTTTGCTGCAATCGGGGCCATCAAAAGAGAAATGAATAGTGCAAAGTGGATGTGGTTTGCGATATGTTATCAAAGTGTATTTGCATATGCTGTCTCGCTTATGATTTATCAATTTGGTTCTGCTTTAACTGGTAGTATTCATCCGGTAGGGCTTGTATTCGCTGTTGCGGTACTTGTGTTTATTATGTATATGTTGTTTCGTCCGTATAATAAGAAAGGAAGTGCTGTTTAATGGTATGGCTTTCGCAAAATATAGGAACAATTATAGTATGCTTGCTGCTTATCGGGATTATATCGGCAATTACAGTAAGCCTTGTAAAGAAGAAACGTCGAGGCGGTTCTTCTTGCGGCTGCGGTTGCAGCGGATGTACGATGAGCGATTTCTGTAACAAGGGAAGGCAATAAAATAAAGCCTGACGTTTTATTCGTCAGGCATTTTTATTCTGATAGCTCAAGCCAGCGTTCTGTTAAAACGTCAAGCTTGTGCTTTTTTAACTCAAGGTCGCTGCAGGCTGATGTAAGCGTTTCGTAATTGCTTGAGTTTTCGGATATGATTTTTTCCAATTGTGAAATACATTTTTCCAATTCAGCTATTTCTTTTTCACAATTTGATATTTCCGTTCTTTTTTTTGCATCATTAATTCGGTCTTTTTTAGACTTGTAACTATTTTGAGAGACTTTTTCTTTAATTTGAGATTCATTATTTGCACTTAAAATACCGCTGCTTAAAAATTCATCGAATTTTCCGTTAAATACTGTTACTTTATCTTTTGCAATATAAATAATTTTATCCGGGATTTTATTCAAAAGGTACCTGTCGTGCGATATTATAAGTTCAGTGCCGGGAAATTCAATCAGGGCGCTTTCAAGCTTTTCTTTACTCATCATATCAAGATGATTTGTAGGCTCATCCATGAGAAGTGTGTTGTTGTCCTGCAATGTCATAATTGCCAACTGGAGGCGGGCGGATTCTCCTCCTGATATATCGGCTGTCTTTTTATAAATATCGTCTGATGTAAAAAGCAGAGAAGCAAGATGAGAGCGTATTTCATGTTCCGTCATGGCGGGATGCATATCCCAAAGTTCATCGCGTACAGTTTTATCTGGATTTTTATACTCGTGATTTTGTTCGTATAAGCCGATGCTTACATCTTTTCCCCATAAAAATTTACCCGTATAGTCTTTATGACTGCCGACAAGTACTTTAAACAGAGTTGATTTGCCTGCGCCGTTGTCGCCGATAACGGCGATTTTTTCTCCGGCTTTGATATCAGCGCAGAGATCGGAAAACAGAAGCATGCCTCCGGCGCTTACTGATAAATTATTTAACTTTAAAACGTCAAACCAGCTTTTTTTATTAAATTTAAATTTAATATTAATCTGTTTATTGTATTCTCGCGGCTTGTCAATTCTTTCTATGCGGTCAAGTTCTTTTTGCCTGCTTTTTGCCATTTTGGAAGTTGAAGCTCGTACAATGTTTTTGGATATATAATCTTCAAGCTTGTTTATGTAATCGTTTTGCTCTTTGTATGCTTTTTCAACCAGCTCAAGATTTTTTGCCTTTGTTTTTTTGTAGGATGAATAGCTTTCCCTGTATACGTTCAGTTTTCCGTATTCAATTTCCCAAATTTCCGTGCATACTTTATCTAAATAGTATCGGTCATGTGTTACGCTGATTACTGCACCGCCGTAGTTTTTTAGATACTCTTCAAGCCATGCGCAGGTCTTAAAGTCAAGGTGGTTTGTAGGCTCGTCCAAAAGCAATACATTTGCGTCACAGAGCAGTAGTTTGGAAATGGCAAGCCTTGTTTTTTCACCTCCGCTGAGGGTTGAGATGCTCTGAGATTTTTGCTTTTCCGTAAATCCCATTCCGTTTAAAACATAGTTTATTTTGACATCGATATTATATGCGTCTCGCGCACTGATATATTTTGTAAGCCTGTCATATTCATTTTTACCGTCGCTTGAACTGAGATCAAGTTTGTTTAGCTGTTCAATCGCCTGTATCTCTTTTTCAAAAACATTAAGCATCTCGTCAAAAACGGTGGCACAGCTTTCAAAAACAAGATTTTGTGTAAGGTAGCCAAGCTTTACATTTGGATTTATATAAATTGTTCCGCTATCGGGTGTTTCAACGCCGGAAATCAGCTTTAAAAGCGTAGTTTTCCCGGCGCCGTTTGCACCTATTATTCCGATTCTTGATTTATTGTCGATAATTCCCGATATTTTGTTAAGTATAATATCGGAACCGTAATATTTTACAAGATTATTAAAATTAATTATCATTGCTGTATTTCCCGCATAATTGTTTTAATTCTTTTATGGCGTCTGCAAGTCCGCCTATTTTATCAATGAGTCCTTCTTTAACCGCCTGAACACCGTCAAGAGTGGAACCGACATCTGTTACAAGCTCTCCTATATTAGATAGAAGTTCGTTGAAGCGTTTTTCCGTAATTTTTGAATTGTTTACAATAAAATTTGTTATTCGTTGCTGCATGCGTTCAAAGTTATTGAAGCTTTGAGGTACTCCTATGATTACTCCGTTTGTGCGAACTGGATGAATTGTCATTGTTGCGCTGGGTACAATAAAGGATACATCGCTTGCTACTGCGAGCGGAACGCCTATTGAATGTCCACCTCCAAGTACTATTGATACAGTAGGCTTGCTCATAGAGGCTATCATTTCGGCTATGGCAAGACCGGCTTCAACATCCCCGCCAACGGTGTTAATCAGTATTAGGAGACCCGTAACATTAGGATTTTCCTCGATTGCTACAAGCGCAGGAAGCAAATGTTCGTATTTTGTGGTTTTGCTTTGATCGTTCAAAATAAAATGGCCTTCTATCTGACCGATAACAGAAATGACTTCAATTCCGCTGTCGGCTTTAACAGCCCCCATTTCCTTTATTGTATTAAACTGAATTTCTTCTTCGCTGCTTCTTGAGTTATTTTCATTATTGTTTTGCATTAACATTACCTCTTTTCTAAATTTAGTATGTTAATACAAAACGTTAGTATTCTTAAATATTCTCTCCTGCAAGTTCAAAAATTTTCAGACAATCATCAACAGTTGTTGCGCCGGTGCTCATTCTTTTGAGCTTAGATGCGTTATTTATGCCTTTAAGATAATATAGAAGATGTTTTCTAAACTCGCGCACTGCCGAAAATTCGCCTTTGTTTTCTACTGCGTACATCAAATGTTCTTTGGCAGCGCTTAGAATATTCACAGTAGGTAAAGATATATTAAACAGCTCTTTTTTTATTTTATTAAATATAAAAGGATTTCCGAGTGCGGCGCGACCTATCATTATGCCGTATGCGCCGGTATAATCGAGCATATGCTTTGCCGATACTGAGTCCGTTATGTCACCGTTTGCTATTACGGGAATGTTTACGCTCGACACTACATCTTTTATTATTTCGATATCTGATTTCCCGGAGTAGAACTGACTTCTTGTTCTGCCGTGAACGGTAATAAAATCTGCTCCGGCACTCTGACACATTTTTGAAAATTCAACCGCGTTTATATGCTCGCTGTCAATTCCGCTGCGAAACTTAACGCTTACTGGAAAATCGGATGTCTGCTTTACACTTGTAATTATTTTATATGCTTTTTCCATGTCCTTCATCAGTGCACATCCATCGCCGTTTTGAAATATTTTTGGCGCAGGGCATCCCATATTAATATCAATAGCGGCAGGTAGGCAGTGTAAGTTTATATATTCCGCCGCGTTTTTCATGCATTCGGTGTCGCTGCCGAAAATTTGTATAATTATCGGCTTTTCCTGTGCCGTATAATTCATAAGCGCACTTGTCTTTTTATCGTGGTAATAAATGCCCTTAGAGCTTATCATTTCGCTTACGGTTACATCCGCACCGTATTTTTTACATATTCTGCGAAAGGCGCTGTCCGTAATACCCGCCATAGGGGCAAGCAAAATTGAATTTTTACTAAAAGGTATATTTTTCATGTTTATTCCTTATAAAATAATATAATAATTTTATCATACACGAGAAAAAATGTAAATGCAAAATTTTTAAAAAAAAGGTATTGACAATTTTTGTTTTATAGTGTATCATATAACACGTTGACGGCACCAATCATTAGGCTGACAATTGCCGTGCATGTTAACGGCTGGTACAGATGGCGGCATAGCTCAGTTGGCTAGAGCATTCGGTTCATACCCGAAGTGTCGTTGGTTCAAATCCGACTGCCGCTACCATCAGGCCTGTTGGTCAAGCGGTTAAGACACCGCCCTTTCACGGCGGTAACACGGGTTCGATTCCC
>ERZ827524.409-NODE-409-length-57224-cov-12.637478_pt1 | contig 57224 bp, 58 predicted proteins | sample MGYA00519702_ERZ827524 | MGnify/ENA primary metagenome ERZ827524 (study PRJEB31778, sample SAMEA3449341) | human gut metagenome | biome: human gut; feature: human-associated habitat; material: faeces | place: United Kingdom | collected 2010/2012 ...
AAATAGAGCGTTCCCTATAGGAATCGAACCTACAATAGAGTCTTAGGAGGACCCCAACCTATTGTCACTCTCTGTCAATCTGAGGTAAGGTAAACCCAAGTGGGACACTATATAAAACTGTTTCCGATTCAATTTGAGTTATTCTGAATACCCCCTCTGTCAAGCTCTGTAAAGCTCTGAAAGTTAGCTGATTGTTTGCTCCAGCTAATAATCGGGGAATGCCTTGATATTACCATCGACATCTGTTATATGACCACCATGCTTCGTACGTTCGATCATGGTAAACAGTATTCAATTAAACTTCCTATCGAAAGCACAAGATATTTTCTTGTCTATAAATAATATAACGCATACGAGACGGTTTGTCCATGCGTTTTTGACTAGCAAATTTATAAGCTGCTTTCATATTTTTAAACACGGACATAACCAGTAGATGGACCTGCACCAACTTTTGCGATATACCCACTCTTAACCAGATTCGTCAAAGTCCTTTCCACGGTAATTTTGCTTATATCAGGACAAAGCTCCATGATTTCTTTCTTTGTAATTTTGCCAACCTTGTTATCAATAACCGCTTTAATTCTATCAGGCTTAGAAAGACTCCGATGCTTCAAATGCTCTACACGGCTTTCGAATTCATTGTATGCTTTCAACATGATACCCAGATAATATTTAACAAAAGGCTCATAGCTGTTTTCTCCCTCATGCCAGCCAGTAGAACTTGCTTGAAGGGCTTCATAATATGTTTCTTTTGTCTTTTCAATCAGCATTTCCATACTGACATATTTCCCAACGATGTATCCCGCCTTATAAAAAAGCAGTAAAGTGAGCAAACGGCTCATCCTACCATTTCCGTCATTGAAAGGATGGATGCACAGAAAGTCCAGAATGAACATGGGAATCAAAACCAGTTTATCAATGCGGTCAGCTTCCCATGCTTCAAGGAAGCGGGCGCAAAGTTCTTCCATCGCTTCAGCAGTCTGAAATGCGGGAACTGGAATAAAACGTGCCTTCTGATGACCCTCGGCATCTGTTTCTGCAATTACATTATCGGAATTCTTATAACTTCCACCAGCACCCCCCTGTGAATAGGAGTACAGATCTCGATGTAACTGCAAAATAATGTTCGGTCTTGGGTTGATATATTCATAGCCTTCGTGAATTGTGGAAAGTACTTCACGATAACCAGCAATTTCCTGCTCAGATCGGTTGCGGGGTTCTGCTTTTTGACTTACCAATTCTTCCAAACGCTTATCGCTTGTAAATATACCTTCGATTCGGTTGGATGCTCCCGTACTCTGAATCAATGCAACTTCTAAAAGTGTTTTCAATTCATCTACATTGGCTTCGAGAAATAATTCCTGTTTGCCTTTATGTTCATGGATGCTGCTAACCATCTGAACAATTTCAGGTGTTAACAACTTCGCAGGACTTACAATAAAATCAAAGTCTCTCATATGAATCTCCTTCATTTCAGATTTATCTCCATCATTCTATCATCAAATGATGGAGATCTCAATAGATTTGATGGAGATAGAATATCCATATACACAATAAATATCCTCATTTCATCCATATATTATATCGTTTTATGGATTGTTTTTTCATTAAAATTACACTATTTTTTCACTATTTTTCATTACTTCATCGTTTTCGCCAACGAATTGAGCAACGCCCGCCTCTCTGGATTCAGATTCTTTTTCTCATAAAATGCTTCTTTAAAAAGCTCTGCATTTTTCCTTTGGTCATCATCCGAAATATGAGAGTACGCATCCGTAACCATATTGACCTGTGCATGGCCGGAATCACCCTGTACTGCTTTGATATCAGATAATGGTACACACAAGCACGGAAAACACTTTATGCAAAATCTTCCACAATAAAATCTATAAATGATCCGCAAAGGCAAAGGAAACCGACAGTTTACCATGTTTGGAATTATGGCAGTTCTTTTAGGAAGTGGAGATGCATTCCATCTGGTTCCCCGTGCAGTAGCGCTTTGTACAACTGGACTTGAGAACTTTACTGTACAGATGGGGTTAGGAAAGTGGATTACCTCTATCACTATGACTATCCTAAAATCATCCCCTCCTCAGAATTTGCAACAAGTTGTTGCAAATTTTCTATATCCTTTTATTTTACAGAAGTACTTATTTTTAACTTTTTTCCTTCAGATTTTTATATTGCAAAAATCATATCACCATCTGCAGTATATCCTCTATATGTTCTGCATAATAATCAGCCCCATTCAGTTCCCCTTTCTCACCATATCCATACAGGCATCCTATAAAAGGGCTTTTGCAGGACCTGGCACATTCCAGATCCTGTCTCCTGTCTCCGACTACCAGATAAGGGCCACTATATTCCCGGATAATTTCCTGCACAATTTCTGTCTTTGGACGGAATCTGTATGATTCACAGTCATAAAAACGGTCAAACCATCGTTCCATCCCAAATTCCTTCCAGTGTGCCTCACGATATGAAGCTTTACAGTTACTTAAGATCACAAGGTGATATCCCCGGTTCTTCAAAGCTGTTAGCATCTCCTCTGCTCCCGGATACCACACTGCCTTATGTTTCCTGATCTGTCTTATCATCAGATCTCCTACCATCGTGCTTGCCTGCTCTTTATAGCTCTGATCCAGTTCCGGCAAAAATGTATTCCACATCTCCTTACTGTTAAGTCCCAGCCAGCCGGCAATTTCCACCGAGCCTATCTCCCGTTCTTCGGTAACCTTCTGTTCTGTCAGCCACTGATAGGTTTCACGAAATGCCGGTTCATAGATTCCAAGGGTATGATGGATCGTTCCATCATAATCGAATATGATTGTTTTTGTCATCATTTATTTTCCTGTCTTTTAGAGCTGCTTCATCAGATTGACCATCTCAATCGCAGATAATGCACAATCATAGCCTTTATTTCCCGCTTTGCTTCCTGCACGCGCAATAGCCTGCTCGATATTTTCAGTCGTGATCACTCCGAATAAAACCGGGATTCCTGTTGCAAGTTCAACCTGTGCGATTCCCTTGGCAGATTCATTACACACCAGATCATAATGTGAAGTATCTCCACGGATGACAGCTCCAACGCAGATAATTGCATCATATTTTCCTGACTGTGCCATCTTCTGTGCTGTAATCGGAATCTCAAATGCTCCCGGTACCCATGCTGCAGTAATGTTCTCTTCTTCTACTCCATGTCTTACCAGTCCGTCGACTGCCCCTCCCAATAATTTATTCACAATAATTTCATTGAATCTCGCTGCCACGATACCAACCTTCATTCCCTCCGGTGCTACTACTTTTCCTTCTACTAAATTGATCTGTCTCATTTTTTCTTCCTCCTGATATTTGCTGTTTTTTATAAATTTATTTCTTTAAAAATATGACCCATCTTTTCCTGCTTCGTCTTCATATACTTCCGGTCATACTTTTGTGCCGGAATCTCCAGAGGTACTCTCTCATTGATCTTCAGTCCGAATTCGCCAAGTCCATAGACTTTATCCGGATTATTTGTCAGTAATCTTAATGATTTCACACCAAGGTCTGACAGTATCTGTGCCCCGACCCAGTACTCTCTGAGATCCGGTGCAAACCCTAACTTCACATTAGCCTCCACAGTATCGTATCCCTGCTCCTGAAGCGCATATGCTTTGATCTTATTGATCAGTCCGATTCCTCGGCCTTCTTGTCTCATATACAGAATGATTCCTCGGCCTTCTGCTTCTACCTGGCGCATCGCTGTCTGCAGCTGCAGGCCACAGTCACATCTGAGCGATCCGAATGCATCCCCTGTCAGACACTCCGAATGTACCCGGCAAAGCACATCCTCACCATCTCCCAGATCACCTTTTACCAGTGCCAGATGATGCTCTCCTGTAATATCATTGATATAACCATACATTTTAAAATCACCGTACTGCGTTGGGAGGTTTGCAACGGCTTCCTCCTTTACATGCTTTTCATGTATTCTTAAATAATCCTGCAGATCACGGATCGTAATAAATGTAAGGTTATGCTCTTTTGCCATTTCCCATAGCTGTGATGTACGCATCATAGTTCCATCTTCTTTCATAACTTCACAGCACACGCCGCATTCTTTCAGTCCAGCAAGTCTCATAAGATCTGTTGTTGCCTCTGTATGGCCATTTCGTACCAAAACCCCGCCTTTTCTGGAAATAAGCGGAAACACATGTCCCGGTCTTCTGAAATCCTCCGGTTTTGACTGATCATCCACACACTTCATGATAGTATAGGAGCGCTCTTCCGCAGAGATACCTGTGGTTGTATCTGCGTGATCTACTGCCACGGTAAATGCTGTACTGTGATTGTCCGTGTTCTCCGCAACCATCGGCGGAAAGTTCAATCTCGCCGCAATTTCTGCACTCATCGGTGTACAGATAAGACCCTTTGCATAGGTCGCCATGAAATTAATATTTTCCCTGGTCGCAAACTCTGCCGCACATATCAGATCTCCCTCATTTTCTCTGTCCGGATCATCTGTGACCAGAACTATTTTTCCTTCCTTAAGATCCCTAAGTGCTTCTTCAATTGTGTTGTACTGATAATTTTGTGACATAGTGTATATCCTCCTGTTCTAAAACCCGAATTCTTCAAGAAACTCCATCGTAATTCCGGATTCTTTTTTCTCTTCTTCGTTTTTTCTGATGCCAAGCAGTTTTTCTACGTATTTTCCGATCACATCATTTTCCAGATTAACCAGATCCCCCGGCACCTTTTCCAAAAGAGTGGTTTCTTCTCCTGTATGTGGAATGACCGACACCTGAAAACCAGCTTCATCAACCCTTGCAACTGTCAGGCTGATCCCATCAATACAGACGGATCCTTTTTCCACGATCAGATGCAAAATCTGTGGCGATGTCTCAATTGATACCCAGATGGCATTTTCTTCCTGGAGCATGGAATGTATCACGCCAGTCCCATCAATATGGCCGCTTACTATGTGTCCCCCGAACCTGCCGTCTGCAGCCATTGCACGTTCCAGGTTTACCTGGCTTCCGGCCTTGCAGCTGCCAAGACTGCTTCTTCTGATCGTCTCTGCCATCACATCGGCAGTAAATCCGTCCGGCTGAATCGACGTAACTGTCAGACACACACCATTCACAGCGATACTGTCACCGATCCTTGTCCCTTCCAGGACTTTCCGGGCTTTCACTGCCAGGATCCCTGATTCCCCTGTCAGCTGTATATAACGGACTTTTCCTTTCTCTTCTACGATTCCTGTAAACATGATTCCTCCTGTTTTTTATCACACACCTGACATTTTATCCGGATATCCTCACCGATCTGGCAGATATCTGTATATTTCAGTTCCACTGCTTCAGACGGCAGTTCAACTCCAATACCCTCTACCGGTGTCTTCCCAGCCACACCGCCAAACAGCTTTGGTGCCACAAAAGCCTGTACTTCCTTTACAATTCCAGCTCGCAGTGCACTGTCATTTAACGTACCTCCTCCCTCCAGGAGGATGCTGTCAATGCCTCTGTTTCCAAGATCTGCCATCAGCTTCTTAAGGTCTATCTGATTCTTTTCGTCGGGACAGTAAATGGTTTCAACTCCCATGGTATGTAATATTTTTATTTTCTCTTCTGCATTTTTCTGTTCTGCATAAGCCACGATCGTCCGGTACTTTTCCGCACTTTTTACAATCTGACTGCCCGGCGGGATCCTGAGCTTACTGTCACACACAATCCTGACAGGACTTTTCCAGCCTTCTACCCGGACGTTTAACATCGGATCATCTGCAAGCACAGTTCCAATACCAGCCATGATTCCCATGTACTGATGTCGCATATGCTGTACTTCTTTTCGTGCAGATTCTCCGGTGATCCATTTTGATGCTCCTGTTTTCGTTGCGATCTTCCCATCCAGTGTCATGGCATACTTCATTACCACATAAGGAGTCTTCGTAGTAATATAATGGAAAAACACCGGGTTCAGCTGATCACATTCTTCTCTCATAAAATCTTCAACTACTGTTACACCGGCTTCCCTTAACATCTGTACACCTTTTCCTGCCACTTTCGGATTCGGATCTCTGGAACCGATCACCACTTTTCTGATCTTCTGTTCAATGATCGCTTCCGTACATGGAGGTGTTTTACCATGATGACAGCAAGGCTCCAACGTGACATAAATCACCGCACCTTCTGCTGATTCTGTAAGAGAAGCAATTGCATTACGTTCCGCGTGAAGTTCTCCATACTTTTTATGATAGCCTTCCCCGATGATCTTTCCGTCTTTTACGATCACTGCCCCTACCATAGGATTGGGATTCGTCCAGCCTTCTCCTTTTTTGGCCAGTTGAATAGCCCGAAGCATATATTCCTGATCCGTCATTTCTATTCCTTCTTTCTTATTCCTGTTCTTTGCCTGGGCTACGCCGAGGCTTTTAAACATGTGCAATCGGATTCACAGACAAGTGAATGGTATAGTTATTTCGAAAACGATGTACCAGATACAAAAAAAGCCTGCAGAAATATCTGCAGGGTGGAATTGATCTGTTACATATGATTGATAAATGAATGTCTGATTTTCCTATATAAAAAGCTCTGAAATGGATCACCATCTCAGAGCTCTGATACTACATTCATTCATACAAAAAATCAACTGTACTATCATCTTCTTCCATCCAGACTGTACTGTCGGCCCCGGAATCTCACCGGATCATGCCTCTCGGCTCGCGGGCTTTACCGCCGGTAGGGAATCTCACCCTGCCCTGAAGATATCTTTTTGTTTATTTTAATACTTTATCTGTTATTTGTAAAGCAGAATTTTTATTTTACTTAGTTTACTGGTTTGGAAATGAAAGTTCCCGGATGAGCAATTTTCATATAATTTCTCAGTTTCAATGCCAATACTCTTAACCGTTCAATCGCTATCTCAACGATTTTTTCATCTGGATCCATCTGATCCACTTTTTCTGCCATAGGCATCCTCCTTCTTCCTGAAATAAAAAAATCCGCCCAGATTAGAACCTAATCTAATCTGAACGGAATACTCATTCAGGCTTGATATTTTCCAAGCAGAAATAGTTTTAATCATTACCCTTTTGTTAGCTACAAGAATTTACAACCTTTTACACCAGTTGCATTATAGCTTTTCATTCCTGTTAGCAAATCTACAATAATTTTACTGTTAGCAATTTGCATTTTCTGTTAGCAAAAATGCTCATTTTTTGATTTGCTGTTAGCAGAAAAACAACAAAAAAACGGCAATGATTTTTCTCTCATTACCGCTTAAAATAGAGCGTTCCCTATAGGAATCGAACCTACAATAGAGTCTTAGGAGGACCCCGTTATATCCATTTAACTAAGGGAACAAATGCCGTATTTTCGGGCTTTTCAGCCTTTTTGGCTCCGGCTTCCATGTTTATGAATCCAATCACTTGTGTGATGAATTGCCTCAGTTATTATATATTGATTTTAGCCTTTTTGCAAACTCTAAAATCCCGTTGTGTCTCACTAAATGGTCTGCACTTAGTTGCCCCTTAGGAGGCGTGTGCTCTATCCAACTGAGCTACTGAGACATTTTTAAGATTTATGCAATTTTCATTGCTCGAAGGAATCGAACAATCTGCCCCTTAGGAGGCGCTTGTTATATCCATTTAACTATGGGAACAAATGCCGTATTTTCGGGCTTTTCAGGCTCCTTTGGTTACGGTAAACCATATTTATGAAATCAATCACTTGCGTGATGAATCATCTGTTTTTTATTTTGACTTTAGTGTCTTCTCTGTCAGAATCGAACTCTGAATTGGTTCTTTTTTCATTCCTCCGGCTTCAACCATAGCTGACTCTCAGGAGGGGACTGTTATATCCATTTCACCAAGGAAACATAGCCGCTGTATACAGACTTTTCTGTATACAGCTTATTTATTTTACCATATTATCCGATAAAAAACCATAGTAAAATCACAAACTAATCCCGGTATTTTACGCTGCCCTGCATCCAGATATTTCCCTTAAAACGTCTGCCCACTTCCGGTTCGCCGAGCAGATCTTTTTGATTGATACAGACGCTGAAAAGAATATCATTGCACATGATTTCCATGGAATATACATTTTCCTCCGTGAAACGGTTCTGGAGCAGTGTCACATCCATGATCTCGCCGAGCACCGAATACTGATCGCTCTCGATACCGTACGGCATAAAGTAGGTATCCACAATGCTAAGCACATCTTCATGTGTGATCCTTTTTGACAACAGCGAGTAGGTATCAATGTCCTCCAGCGTCAGATTCTCGATCGCATCCTCATCCCCGTCTCTTGCCGCGGCAATCAGATGATTCCGGTCTGTTCCCTCCTTTGGCGCATGAGGCACTTTTTTCTCCGCCTTATTGATCGGGAATAAAATCTTTCCCTCCGTAGACAGCGCAGCTAAAATGACGCCGTCTGCCAGATTCATATATCCTTTGCTCTTGCTGACCGCAAGATAATCCACCACATTCTGAAGATAAAAAATGAGTGTCACTCCAATGCGGACTTCATCACATATCCCCGCATAGGATTCTTTTTCCGCATGTTTTTCCACTTCTGCGGGTTCTATTGTGGATATGTTCTTTCCACACAAATACGGATAGTAATATTCCATCTCAAAGGTATCATCTTCGTTATACACGCCCCGGACAGAGATTCCGAAAAAATCTCCGTACTCCTTTGACAGTTCTGCAAATTCATTGCCCTCCGAATCAAGTGCAGCCTTCTGAACCGTCGGTGCGCTTATAATATCTGCAAAAATATGCTGCAGCTGTTCTTTTGTAATATGACTGAACCCGATGGCTCTTAGAAATTTGTGCATTTTCTATCCTCACCTCTTTCTGTTTCTAGTTTTCGACCTGAAGAATAGATACATTCTTGTTCTTATTTAACTGGTATATCTTTTCCGTCAACCGGTTCTCTTCATCCAAAATTCTAATTACAGGACGGATGGAATTTTCTGTCTGTTTTAAAACGATTCCCGATTCGCCTGTATTAAGCCGGACTCTTGTCCCGACCGGATAACGTGCGACGAGCCGCTCAATCACACGCACGATCCTCCTGTCATAAAAAATATCCGTACCTTCCACCAGATACTCGAGTGCTTGCTGGATACTCATACGTCTGCATTCCATCCCGCTGATAAAGCAGTCAAATGCATCACATGCCTGTAATATTCCACATTCCGTATCCCGCGTTTTCTGCTTCAGTGGAAATCCGGAACCGTCTCTTCTCTCATGATGTACAAGCACTATTTTTTTTACAAAAGGATCCATCCAATCCTCTTCCTCCAGAACAGAGTACGCAAGGATCGGATGCTTCCGGTATTCAAAAGCCTCTGCTTCTGACAATTCGTTGATGTCGCAGTTGATATACGGCACCGTAATGTAGCGGAGTCCCAGATCATGCAGCAATGCTCCCAGTGCAAGTCTGTAAATCTGCTCCGCAGTGAGCTTCATTTTTTTTGCGACTATAATACATAATTTTGTTACTACAAGTGTATGTTCATACAAATTACCTTCGCGTTCCAAAAGATCAATTACCATATTTTCATCCGCCTGCATGACATCCTGAATAATGTCCTCTGCGACGTATTCAATTTCCCGAAGGGAACTGCCCCTGTGATAAATATGCTTTTCCAGAATAGATTTTATTTTTTCAATATATTCTTCCCGTTTTTCGTTACTGATAATATCATGTGGTGTTTCATCTTCCTCATAGGGATCTTCGATACACACGGTCTCGATTCCCAGAAAGGAGATCAGATCCAGATATTCCGTTTTCAGCGTTGTTCCCTCAGAAATGAGAATTTCATTTTCCTTCGTTATGACCGGCCCTGCAAGTTTCTCCCCCCCTTGCAGTGTTCTTACCAGTTGTATTCTCATACATTATCCTCATTCGTTGTTTTCTGTTTTTCCCATAGCTCTGTCGAGAGCTTTCTGCTCCTCATCCGATAACACGATAATGGAATTACCATCTACGATCTCTTTGATATATGTATAGCAGCCTTCGCGTGTGTGCATGGCATTGATGATAAATCCGTTATTTCTTACATCCAGCATGGCAAGAGAAAAACTGAGTTTTCCTCCCATCTCGTTGAACGCATCATACTTTATCAGTCCCATCTTCTGATAGGTCAGCTGCATGGCCTCAAACAATGATTTGATTGTTTTTTCATTCTCATTGTTTGCCTCAAGAAGTGTATCTACCTGATCCAGACGCTTGATCAGGGTATCTTCCAGATTCTTACCGTTTTTTCCGCTCATAAATACTTTGTATGCTTTTTTCAGCTTCCGCATCTGCGCTATATTTACAATGATAAGAATCAATAGAATCAGAACCACTGCGCTAAGTCCGATAATAATATAATCGGAATCAAAACCTAAATACTGTGAAATCATATGCTTCCTCTCTCTTTATTCTGATATGACTTTTATCAGAATCTTACTCTGTCTATTTTCGGATGGATCCAAACAGATCCATGATACGGTCAAGTTCATCCATAGAATAATATTCAATTTCGATCCTGCCCTTCTGGTTATCCTTCTGATTGATGGCAACCTTTGTTCCAAGAATGACTTTCATCTTCTCTTCCAGATCACGGCAGATTGCTTCCATCTTCGGATCGATCTTTACCTCTTCCTTTGCTTCCGGCTGATCTTTTTCCTGCTGGATCTTCTTTACCAGTTTTTCCGTCTCACGCACACTCAGTTTTTCGTCGAAAATTTTCTGTGCTGTCGTATACTGTTTTTCCTGATCGTCAATACCGAGAAGTGCTCTCGCATGTCCGGTCGAGATCATGTCATCAATTACCATCTGCTGTACTCTCTCGTCGAGTTTTAACAGTCGCATGGAATTTGTGACAGCGGTTCTGCTCTTCGATACACGCTCGGCAACTTCATCCTGTTTCAGATTGAACTCTGTCAGTAACCGCTTGTATGCGATTGCTTCCTCAATCGGATTTAAGTTTTCTCTCTGGATATTTTCGATCAGGGAGATTTCTACGACTTCCTGGTTGGAAAGATTCTTGATAATTACTGGAACCTCTTTTAATCCGGCAAGTTTCGCTGCTCGCCATCTGCGCTCGCCGGCAATAATTTCATAATATCCTTTTCTGTCCTGTACAAGCAGAGGCTGTAACACACCAAACTGTTTGATTGACTCGGACAATTCCAACAGGGCATCCTCATCAAAATTCTTTCTTGGCTGTTCCCGATTCGGTTCTACCTTATTGATATTTACCAGAACACCCTCGATGACTTTATCGTTTTTCACATTTTCATTCTTTGCTTCCGTTTTTGTGGCACTTACTTTGTTTGGAATTAAAGAATCAATTCCCTTTCCCAGTCCACCTTTTTTTGCAGCAGCCATAGTTCTCCTCCTTATCTCTCCATCACTTCTTTTGCCAACATACGATAACTTTCTGTTCCCGCTGATTTTGAATCATACATATTGATCGGAAGTCCGTGAGATGGAGCCTCTGCTAATCGGATATTTCTCGGAATCAGTGTCTCATAGATCTTGGTATCAAGATTTTCTTTTACATTCTCTACTACCTGATTGGACAGATTGGTTCGCACATCATACATCGTGAAGACAACTCCGTCGATGACGAGATCTGGATTCAGTCTCTGCTGTACCAGATCAATCGTGTGGATCAGCTGGCTCAATCCCTCAAGTGCGTAATACTCACACTGAATTGGAACCAGCACTGAATCCGCGGTTGTCATCGCATTGATTGTCAACATATTTAAGGACGGCGGGCAGTCAATGATGATAAAATCATAATCATCCCTGATATAATCTACGGCATTTTTTAAAATATATTCCTTTTCATTGATACCAAGTAACTCGATCTCTGCTCCGGCAAGATTCACATTGGACGGGATAATCTTCATTCCTTCTACTACGGTATCTGCCATACTCTCTTTGATGGAACACTCATCCAGCATCAATTCATATACAGTATTTTCCAGTTCGTTTTTATCAACGCCTAATCCGCTTGTCATATTTCCCTGCGGGTCAAGATCAATGGTCAACACTTTCTTTCCTGCTTCTGCAAGACAGGATGATAAATTGATAGCTGTGGTTGTCTTACCAACACCACCTTTTTGGTTTGCGATTGCAATTATTCTGCTCATATATTACCTCTTTTAAATTTTTATTACCCTGTTCATTTGGTACGTTTTGTTTTCCAGAGTTCATTATCTCTTCTGTTTGCGCTTCTTTTTGCGCATCCGAAGTTTCATTGAAACTTCTAATATGAACTCGACAGAGTTCATTATAACACTTTTACATATTCTTTTCTATAGGAAAGTTCGTATGAAATGTTTCACGTGAAACATTTTCACAGTGATTTCAAACTGTTGTATTTCTGTTTTTTTATAAATACAAAATCTTGTAGAAAACATGTGTGAAACATTTCATTTATATAATGTTTCACGTGAAACATTGTGATGATTTGTCCAATAATACGCGTTTTAAAATATTTTTATGTAGTAATAAACATTATTTTCTATAAAATAATTGAGTGTACCGGATGATTCCCGAAACACTCAATCTTTATACTCTCTAATACTAATGAATAGAAATCAAATTATTCCGAATAGCAAATACCGCTGCCTGCGTACGATCAGAAACATCAATCTTTTTAAAAATACTTGATACATGATTCTTCACAGTACGTTCACTGATGTGCAATTCATCAGCTACTCCCTTATTGTACATTCCAACCGCAAGAAGTTTCAACACTTCGAGTTCTCTCTTCGTCAGTTTTTCAATCTTCTCACTGTCCATATCCCGGTCAATCATTTTTGCATTCAATACAGGAATCAGACTCGGCTGTATGTAATCTTCTCCATCAACAACAGATAAGATTGCTTTTTTCAATTCAGAAGACTCGGAGTCTTTCAACAGATAACCATTGATTCCGATGTCCACTGCTTTCAATAAATACTCTACTTCATTATGTACGGTAAGAACAAGAATCTTGACATCTATTTTTTCATCTTTAATCTTCTGCAAAACTTCAAGTCCATTCATGCGCGGCATATTGATATCCAGCAACAAAACATCCGGTATCTGCTCTTTTAATTTTTCCATGCACTCAATACCATCACACGCCTCTGCAATTACCTGAAAGTCTCCTTCCAGTTCCAACAGCTGCTTTAATCCTTCACGAATCAATGAATGATCATCTGTAATCATTACTTTTACTGCCATTTAAAACTCCTCCTTGTTACTAATAGGTACTTTCACTATAATTTTTGTTCCAACACCGATCTTAGAGTCAATCTGTATCGAACCGGATAATAAATATACTCGTTCTTTCATCATAGACATTCCAAACCCAGAATTATCATCCCTTGGACGCTCATCCAGAATATGAACATCAAATCCTGTTCCATCATCCTCGACTATTACCGTGATAGCCCCTTGCTCGTATCTTAACAGAACATGTATCAGAGTCGGGTTTGCATGACAGATCGCATTGCTGCATGCCTCCTGAATAATTCTAAGTAACGTTATCCCGATAATCGGTTTTAATTGATAAGGAGTTCCTTCCACTACAAAATGAATCTTCTTCGTGCCGGTTGCTTCCAGCTTGTCCAAAGTTCTCTCGATTGTAATATCCAGACCAATATCATCAAAAGACATAGGGCGCAGGTTATAAATCATCTTTCTGGTATCATCGATGATCTCCCTGAGATTCTTGATCATCTTACTGAGTTCCAGCTTACACCGGATCGGATCCATATCCACCAGTTTACTGCACAGTTCTGCCATGTGAACCATTGCCGTAAGATTCTGAACGGTACTGTCATGAAGTTCGCGTGAAATGCGCTGTCTCTCATTCTCCTGCGTTTCAAGGAGAGACGTATGATACCTTTCTTCCTCAAGTGTATTTCTGTCACACCTGTATGCAACATCTGCTTCCGCCTGCCGCAATACCTTCGCCGCTTCTTCCACTCTTTCCATCTGCTGCGTATGGTAGTCTGTCTCCTGCTGAATTGCTTTCTCGAGTTCTTTCATCTCTGCATGCAATTCATCGATTTTCTGCTTATTCCTGGAATTTACTTTTCTTGGAGTAAACGACTCATAATTAGGATCATTCGTCTCCTCAAGCAAATGGATCATTGCCTGCGTCTCTTTCAAATGAATCTGTAAATCAGAAATCCGCTTCGCACTGTTCTGCTCCTCTTTTAAAAGTTCCTCATAAATTTTCTGAATATATTCTTCTACCATTTCGCCACCGAACATATGTTTGATATTAAAAACCAAATTACCAGTATTATTTTATACCAAACGTAATTCAATGAAAAGCAAAAATTTATATTTTCAGAATTTTTAATTTGTATAAGTTATGGAAAGCGGCTATAATATAAGTAATAGGAAACGTTTTGCAAAGATTACGGGAGGTTCTATGAACAATAGCATGAAAAAGAATATCAGACATTTCTTTCTGCTGACTGCTCTTGCTGCAGGCACGATTCATCTTGTGAACCGCTTCATCGATATGACAGCAGAGATGAAAAATATTTTAAAGACGGAAAGCGGCAGCTACTATCACTGGAAGAACGGCAGTATTTTTTATACCAAGCGCGGCTCCGGTTCTCCGCTCCTTCTCATTCACGAATTAAATCCGATCTCTTCTTCTTATGAGTGGTGCAGACTTGTGAAAAAGCTTGAGAAGCACTATACAGTATATACCATAGATCTGTTGGGATGCGGCCGCTCGGACAAGCCTTATCTGACTTATACCAATTACCTGTATGTACAGCTTCTCACAGATTTTATTCATGATGTGATCGGGGAACGCCCGGATGTTGTGACGACAGGCAATTCCATCTCATTTGCGGTACTTGCCCAGAATATGAATCCGAATCTTCTCGCAAGCATCACTGCGATCAATCCGCCTGCGATGAGCAGCTTTGACCGCACACCGGACAAGTATTCCTCTGTCAAAAAGACACTGCTGGAGCTGCCGATCTTGGGAACATTTCTCTACAATGTCCGGACACACGAATCCAATATCCGGCGGACACTGCAGAAAACATATTTTAGCAGACCGCAGCTTGTATCCAGCAAGATGCTTGATGCCTACTATGAGGCATCGCACATGGGAAAGAGCCACGGAAAATATCTGATGGCAAGCATCGAGGGACATTATACCGACAATGCAATCGGACATGCCGTGAAAAAGCTTACCGTTCCACTGTATATTATTGAAAGCCGTTCCATGACAGATGCAGTTGCCATTGCAGATTCTTATGCACACAAAAACGCGGCTGTCGAAACCGCCTATATTTCAAATGCAGGTCTAACCCCGCAGCTTGAAGTACCGGATAAGCTTCTGAACATCATGCGGATGTTTTTACATGAAGATCACTAATGTAACGTCATACCTTATACAATCAAATACTTCATAAAATCAAAAGAGAGATGACACGACCGGATCAAGGATCCATCGCATTATCTCTCTTTTTTGTTACTGCAGCGGTTCTTTTGTCGGTGTGCCGGCTTTTCTTGGATAAGCTTTCGGCGTCTTCCGCTCTTTCTCAATCACAACAAACGAACGCTTCTGATCAAACAGATCAAATTTGTAAATATCCTTCACTTCACCGCCCAAAAGATAAATGGCTCTCTTTGCCTGTGCGGCTTCCTCATCCACCTCTCCTGATTTATAGGAAATAAATGCTCCTCCCATCTTCACAAACGGAAGACAATACTCGCTGAGAGAGGATAAATTTGCCACGGCACGGGACACGCATAGGTCAAACTGTTCCCGATATAATGTATTTCTGCCCATCTCCTCTGCTCTTCCATGAACAGCAGTCACATCTTCCAATCCGAGTGTATCAATGACCTCCTGTAAGAAACGGATTCTCTTATTCAGTGAATCTGCCAATACAATCTGAAGTTTCGGAAAAGCAATCTTTAAAGGAATTCCCGGAAAACCTGCCCCCGTCCCAAGATCCAGAATCCGATATGTCTCCGGCCGATCTTCGATACTTCTTAAATCCTTCACACGACACAACGAAAGGCTGTCAAGAAAATGCTTCTCAATTACTTCGTCAAACTCTGTGATAGCGGTCAGGTTCATAACTTTATTCGTTTCTACCAGAAGTTCATAATAGGTTAGAAATTGTCCCATCTGTTTTTCGTCCAGATGGATCTGCAAATCATCCAGGCCTTTTTTGAACTTTTCAAGATTATACGCCATAAACCACCTCTCCATTCCTGCACTGTTTTTAAGCGCATATCAAGTTTGTGCAAAACACAAATCTCCATTTCTGCGCTGTTTTTCTTTTTATGAATGATACTCCTATGAATGATGTTCCCCATGATGATTCATCTGTTCCATGTACACCAGCAATACCGAAACATCCGCCGGCGATACACCGGAGATACGCGACGCCTGACCGATCGATGTCGGGCTGTACAGCTTTAACTTCTGCCGCGCCTCAATGCGCAGACTCGGAACCTCATCATAATCGAATCCTTCCGGTATTTTTTTCTTCTCCAGCTTCTTAAAGCTTTCCACCTGCTTGATCTGTCTGGAAATATACCCATCATACTTAATCAGAATATTGACCTGCTCTCTCACTTCTTCCGGAAGTTCCGGTCTCTCATGATCGATCGGCGCCAGCTTATCATAATCAAGCTCCGGTCTGCGGATCAGCTCCGTTAACGTCACACCGGTATTTAACGGTATACTACCGTAACTCTCCAGAAGAGCCTGCACTTCTTTGTTCGCACCTACATGAACCTTCGCAACACGGTCAATCTCCTCTTTGATCATCTGCTCTTTTTTACAGACCCAGTCGTACCGCTCTTTTGAGATCAGACCAATCTCATATCCTTTTTTCGTGAGACGCAGATCCGCATTATCCTGTCGAAGCAACAGACGGTATTCCGCACGCGACGTCATCATACGATATGGTTCATGATTCTCCTTCGTCACAAGATCATCAATCAGAACTCCGATATAAGCCTCCGACCGGTCCAGCACCAGCGGCTCTCTTCCGAGAATTTCCATCGCCGCATTGATGCCGGCAATGAGTCCCTGACAGGCAGCTTCCTCATAACCGCTGCTGCCGTTGAACTGCCCTCCGGAAAAAAGTCCCCGGATCTTCTTAAATTCAAGGGATGCATACAGCTGGTTCGGATTAATACAATCATATTCGATCGCATAGGCATTCCGGACAATTTTCACATGCTCCAGTCCCGGCAGGGTGCGGTACATCTCATGTTGCACATCCTCCGGAAGTGATGAGGACATTCCTCCGACATACATCTCATTCGTGTGAAGTCCTTCCGGCTCAATGAAAATCTGATGCCTGTCCTTATCCGCAAACTTAACTACCTTATCCTCAATGGATGGACAGTAACGCGGCCCGGTTCCCTCTATGATTCCCGCATAGATCGGAGACCGATCCAGATTGTTGCGGATAATCTCATGCGTTTTCTCATTCGTGTAAGTCAGCCAGCAGGAGACCTGGTCGATCTGCACATCTTTGGGATTTGTCGTGAAAGAAAATGGAACGACTTTTTTGTCTCCCTTCTGCTCTTCCATCTTGGAAAAATCAATCGAACGTTTGTCAATTCTTGCCGGAGTACCTGTCTTAAAGCGGAACATTTCTACTCCATGTGCCAGTAATGAGTCGGTCAGATGATTTGCAGCCATCAGACCGTTCGGTCCGGTATAGGTAATCATCTCACCGGTCAGACAGCGCGCGCGAAGATATGTTCCCGTACACAGTACAACCGCCTTACAGTGATACGTTGCACCCGAAACTGTCTTCACACCGGTAATCTGCTCACGATCGCCCTCTTTTGTGAGAATCTCGGCAACCTCCGCCTGGCGGATCGTCAGATGCTCCGTATTCTGTAATGTATTCCGCATCTCCATGCTGTAATTTGCCTTATCCGCCTGTGCCCGCAATGAATGAACCGCAGGTCCCTTGGATTTGTTCAGCATTTTCGACTGAATAAACGTCTTATCAATATTGATACCCATCTGGCCGCCAAGAGCATCGATCTCACGAACCAGATGCCCCTTGGAACTTCCACCAATATTCGGATTACACGGCATCAAGGCGATACTGTCTACACTCACAGTAAAAATAATTGTCTCAAGTCCCAGTCTCGCACAGGCAAGCGCCGCCTCGCATCCCGCATGTCCCGCTCCCACAACTACCACATCATACGTTTCTTCCAAAAGATTCTTAGAATTCATAATCAATACAAGCCCTGCTCTCTCTGATTGCTGTAATAAACTTACCAAACTCCACATGCATCGGATGCTTCTGATATGCATTCAGATCATCCATATTCTTAAAATCAAAAATAAGTGAAAGATCATAATTGCTGTCCGGAGCAGCAGCCGCATTCGTCACAACCTCAAACGTTGCAATCAGGGGAATCTCTCTCATCTCCTCCAAACGGCGCAGTGCCTCCTTCAAATTTGCTTCCTTATCCTCATCCTTCAGCTTAAACATACAGATATGTCGAATCATCGCTGCTTCCTCCTTATCCTATGGTTGCATACTTCCAATAATAGCTATCCAATGGTTTCTTAAATATTTAGGCCAACTATTTTCCCAGACAAAACTTACTGAATATCTCATTGACGAGATCATCTTCCACCGCTTCCCCGATGATAGTTCCCAGCACCTCATACGCGTTCATCAGATCAATCGAGTAAAAGTCCTCCGGCATTCCATCCGCGATACTCTGCTCTACTAAATGTAAACTAGAAAGTGCCTCCTGTAAAGCGGTTTTATGACGAATATTCGTAATATAGACTTCATCATTAAAGGTAACTTCTCCCCGGAAAAACATTTTCCGGATCTGCTCGTTAAAGACATCGATTCCCTTCTGCTCTCTCGCCGAAATAGAAATAACCGGACATTCTTTATCCACATGTACACGAATATCCTCCGCTGTTGTCAACGGCGTTAAGTCCGATTTGTTCAAAAGTACGATCGTGCGTCTTCCATGAAGCAGCTCCATGATCTCCCCGTCGTTCTCATCCAGATTCGTGGAGGCATCCACTACATACAGAATCAGATCTGCATCCTTCACATATTTTCGTGCCTTGTCGACTCCGATTTTTTCCACAATGTCATCCGTATCACGAATCCCTGCAGTGTCTATGATATTGAGCACAATTCCATTCAGGTTAATCTGCTCTTCAAGCACATCCCTTGTAGTACCGGCGATTTCTGTAACGATTGCCCGCTCCTCGCCCAATAAAGTGTTAAGAAGTGACGATTTTCCGGCATTTGGTTTTCCCACAATGACGGTAGAAATTCCCTCTTTTAAGATGCGGCCGTTATCACTGGAAGCCAACAGCTTCTCAATTCTGTCCACTGCACCCTCTATGGTAAGCTCCAGTCTCTCCCCGTAACCATCCAGGCTGATATGCTCCGGATCATCAAGCGCCGATTCAATAAATGCGATCTCGTGGAGAATCTCTCCTCGAATCTCTTTGACTGCAACTGAGACAGCGCCGGATAACTGTTTCATAGAACTCTTTAAGGCAAATTCATTCTTCGCCGAAATCACGTCAATGACAGATTCCGCCTGAGACAGATCAATACGTCCGTTCAAAAATGCACGCTTCGTGAATTCTCCCGGCTCTGCAGGACGCGCCCCATATTTGATGACTGTCTCCAAAATGCGCTTCATCACATAAACACCGCCGTGGCAGTCAATCTCAACCGTATCTTCCCTAGTGTAACTCCGCGGTCCGCGCATCAATAATACCATCACCTCATCGATGACTTCCTCTCCATCCCGGATATGTCCGTAATGAATCGTGTGTGTCTCCATATCCGAAATCTTCTTACCGCCCGGCATATGAAAAATCTGATCTGTAATGAAAACCGCTTCTTCCCCGCTGATTCTGACAATTCCGATTCCCGATCCTGCCATGGCAGTCGCAATCGCAGCAATAGTATCTGTTTTCATAAATCTCCTTTAATGAAAGAATGGGGATGTCGGACGACACCCCCATTTTGTACTCTATTTCTTCAGGGTAACAACCACATGTCTGTAAGGCTCTTCACCCTCACTGTGCGTTGTCACAAACTTATCATTCTGTAAAGTCGAATGAATGACTCTTCTCTCAAACGGATTCATCGGCTCTAAAGAAACCGGGCGCTTCGTTCTCTTCACCTTGTAAGCAATGTTCTTAGCAAGATTCTCAAGCGTCTCTCTTCTTCGCTTCCGGTAATCCTCCGTATCGATCTTGACCTTCACATACTCTTCGGAATTCTTATTCACTGCAAGGTTGGTCAGGTACTGAAGTGCATCCAGCGTCTGTCCTCTCTTACCAATCAGAACACCCATATCGTCTCCCTTTAAGTCAACGTTCACGACATTGCTGTCCTCTTCCTTCTCGATCTGGATCGTGACGGTAAGTCCCATTGCCTTAAATACACTCTCAAGAAAATCACGGATATTATCATTCGTATCATTCTTCCTGCGGGCGCGGATCACAGCATCCTTTCTGTTGATTCCAAGGAAACCTGCGCTTCCCTTTTCAATTACTTCATATTCGATCTTGTCATGGGTTGTCCCCAGCTTGATGATGGCTTCTGTGATTGCGTCATCGACTGTCTTTGCTGAAATCTCAATATAATCCATTTTCATCACCATACCCTTTCTAACTTACTCCACCCCGAAACTTACTTTCTGTTGTTGCGCTCGTTAAACTCACGTACCATATTTGCTTTTGCGCTCATGCTTCCGGCTTTTGCCTTCGACTTCGCTGCGTTCGCCTTCTCGATCTCAAGCTCTTTCTCCGCACTGCTCAACTGCTTCTTATTCGCATCTACCATCTGTCTGGTATTCATTTTTGCAGCATTGGAAATCTGATTCTCGGCGATTCCCATCTTCTCGCGCTTTTTCTTCGCCTTTTCCTGATTCTTCTTGATAATATCTTCAAGATTCATCTTCTCGAAATGCTTGTTCAGGAAATACTGCTGTACAACACGGACAACAGCACCGGCAATCCAGTAGATACCAAGACCGACCGGAACGGTAAAACACATAACCAGTGAGAATAACGGCATCATGCGGTTCATCATCTTCATCTGCTGTGCCATCGCATCGCTCTGGTCATTGCCACTTGCAGTCGCCTGCGGCATTAACTTGATGTTCAATACCTGCGTCAGATAAGAAATAATCGGAACCAGCAAGGCTGCAATGACCATAAGGTAAGCACCTGCAGAAAAACTCGATGTAATCACATGAAGCGGTGTATCTGAAATATTCATTCCAAAGAAATTATTTACATGGGACACCGTCTCATAGGTGGATGAAATCTCACTGGAGAGAGCCGGGAATGCATCCTTTAACGCATCCCATCCGCTGGAGTTCATCTTATAAGTAACATCCACGATCGAGTTGGCAATCGCGGTCGGATCCGAAACAGTAAAATTAGCTACCGGCTGTGTCGTGATCTTAAGTGTAGACACCAGATTGGTCATGGTATCCTGATATCCCTCTGTCGCCATGATGCCGTCTACCAGGGATGTTGCATTGCCGCCAAGCGGCTGTGTGAACAAATTCTTAATACCGCTTACATAGGCAGGAACGTTCATGAATACACGATACAAAGCAAACAGAAGCGGCATCTGAATCAGCATCTGCACGCAGCTTCCCATCATGGAAACACCGTACTTCTCATAGACAGCCTGTGTCTCCTGCTGCATTGCCATCATGGATGCCTGATCCTTTTTTCCCTGATACTTTTTATTAATCGCATTCAGCTCCGGCTGCATCTTCTGTGACAGCTTTGAGAACTTCTGCTGCTTATAAGTAAGCGGGAACAGAAGAAGATAAATAATAATCGTAAATATAATGATGGAAAGACCTACATTACCAATTCCAATCTGATCCATCAGATAGTAGACTCCATTCATTACCCATCCAAGTAATTTTGCGATTGGTCCGAGAATCGCACCGTCATACGCTGTTAATAACATTTCTGACACTTAAAATACCTCCACTATGGAACCGGATCATATCCACCTTTTGAAAAAGGATTGCATCTTATAATTCTCCATAAAGCCAGCGTGCCGCCCTTGATGGCTCCGTATTTTTCGACAGCTTCCAGCCCGTACAACGAACAGGTTGGACAATACGGACACTTGGTCGTTTTCATCGGAGAAAGATATTTTCTATAAAATTTTATCAAAGCGATCAAAATTTTTTTCAAAATGATTCCATCTTCTTTTCTTTACTAATGATCTTGTGAAGACCCCCAAGATGCAGCAGCGCACTCTCCACTTCATGATACGAGATGTCCTTCGCTGTGCTCCTTGCGACGACTACAATGTCCAAACCACTATTGAACATGTCTTCATGCAGTCTGTAGCTTTCCCGGATCAGCCGGGTCAGATGATGTCTGATAACACTGTTTCCAACTTTTTTACTCACGGAAATCCCTAAACGATTTCCTTCTGTCTGATTTGAAAGAACGTACATCACAAGGTACCGGTTCGCATATGACTTTCCCCTGCGGTATACGTTCTGGAAATCTTTGGTTTTCTTCAATGACTCGGAATATTTCATTCTGTATGCATGTCCTTTATAGAAGAAAAGACCACATAAGATGTGGCCTAAGCTGACAATTTCTTTCTACCTTTTAATCTTCTTGCAGCCAATACTTTTCTTCCGCCTGCTGTGCTCATTCTGCTTCTGAAACCGTGAACTTTCGCTCTCTGTCTCTTTTTTGGTTGGAATGTCATCTTCATATCGCATTCACCTCCTCTACGTTACAAAACATCATTCTCAATTATATCAGAAAAAGTCTCCAAGTCAAGCATAAAATAATAATCCCGGCCATCAGAATTCATCTACATTTCCACAATCTGCTCTTTGTGGAAAAAAATAACCACTATATATATAAGGAAGAAACTCATGCCATCTATATCTTGTAAAATTGCTTTCCACAACCATTCCACAAAAAAAAGTAAAATTCAGGGTCCCGGAAAGCCCTTAAATACGCCGTTGACATAAGTTATCCCCGAAATGTGGATAACTTGTGGATAAAACATGGATAATACACGGACAAGTTGTGAATAAGCATCACAAACGCTGATTTTTGGCGGTCTATAACATGACATCACTTTTTTTCCCTCATAGGCACCGTATTTTGCCCAAATAGCGATTTTTTTCTTTTACAGTGTTCCCCTACGCCATAGCGCTCCAAAGCAAATTAAACATTGATTAAAGCACTAAAATGGTGTAGGATAGAAGGTGTAGGATTTTTTTAGTATGATAAGAAATTGGAGCGTTTACATGGATCAGATTTTAGAAAAATGGGACGAGATCCTGATGACCGTGAAGACAGAACACGACATCAGCGACATTGCTTTTAACACATTCTTACGTCCCCTTGAATTTTATGGTGTCACTGGGAACACCGCATATATCCTTGTCCCGTCCGAGCAGTTGGGACTCAGCTATATTTCCAAAAAGTACTATCTGCCGCTCAAAGTAGCAATCACAGAGATCACCGGAACAGAATACGAGATAAAGTTCATTCTTCCGGAACAGGCGAAGTCGATCGCTTCTTCTCCTAATAAACAGAAAAAGCCTTTTTACTCAGAAGCGGCATCCAAATCGAATCTGAATTCCAATTATACGTTTGATACATTCGTTGTCGGAAGCAATAATCGTTTTGCCCACTCCGCTTCTCTCGCAGTTGCGGAATCTCCGGGCGAGGCATACAATCCTCTCTATATTTATGGAGGACCGGGACTCGGCAAGACGCACCTGATGCATTCCATCGGTCATTTCATCCTGGAGCGCAATCCGGATGCGAAGATTATCTGCGTGACTTCCGAAGAATTTACCAACGAGGTCATCGAGTCCATCCGAAGCGGTAATGCAGCCGCGATGAACAAGTTTCGTGAAAAATACCGCACCATCGATGTTCTGATGATCGATGATGTACAGTTTATTATAGGTAAGGAAAGTACGCAGGAAGAATTTTTCCATACGTTCAATGCCCTCCACTCCGCCGGCAAGCAGATTATTCTTACATCCGATAAGCCGCCAAAAGAGATGGAGACACTGGAAGAACGTATCCGTTCCCGTTTCGAGTGGGGTCTGATGGCTGACATCGGAACACCGGACTACGAGACGCGAATGGCGATTCTCCGCAAGAAGATCGAAGCGGATGAAATGAACTTAAGCGACGAGATCCTTAATTACATCGCAACCAACATCAAGTCCAACATCCGTGAGTTAGAGGGTGCGCTCAACAAACTTCTCGCCTACTCCAACCTTGAGAAAACTGAGATCACGATGGAGATTGCCCAGAAGGAGCTTCAGAATATCATCACTCCGGACAAGCCGAAGGAGATTACGCCTCAGCTTATCATCGAGGTCGTATCGGAGCATTTCCAGATCTCCTTAGATCAGATGATCTCCAAGAACCGGAGCAAAGACATCGCAAGGCCGCGCCAGATTGCCATGTATTTATGTAAGAATATGACCGACACACCGTTAGATTCCATCGGTGCGCTGCTCGGCGGCAGAGATCACTCTACCATCATCCACGGCGTCCAGAAGATTTCGGATGAGTACGAGTCGGACGAGACGACACGCAGTCTCATCGACACCATCAAGAAAAAGATCAACCCGAACTAGATATTCACATTCGGTTGTTGAAATATTGTGTAAGGTTTGTTCATGAAACTGGATAAACATCATTATGTAAACCACTTAAGACTTCTTTCACATTTTTCTTTCAAGTTTACATAATTTTTTATTCACAGGTTGTCCAGATTTCATCCGCACGTAATTCACAGACTTTCACCCTTCATTTTTTACCTGAAAGTCTTATAGATCAAGGGCTGTGTGACTTATTCACATATAAACACCCCCTAAGAATATTACTTTGAATCTCTTTTTATAACAATCATGTATGGCGTGCGCACCATATATTCCACGAACCACAGGAAGGAGTTATTAACAACTATGAAACTGATCTGTTCCAAATCAAATTTATTACACGGTGTCAATATCGTATCGAAAGCGGTTCCAACCAGAACCACGATGGCCATTCTGGAGTGTATCCTGATTGATGCTTCAGCCAATGAGATCAAATTAACTGCAAATGATATGGAATTGGGAATCGAGACGAAGATCGAAGGCGAGATCGCAGAACGCGGAGTGATTGCTCTGGATGCCAAGATATTTTCCGAGATCGTGAGAAAGCTTCCTGACAGTGATGTTGTGATTGAGACAGACGCTTCCTTTAAGACGACCATTACCTGTGAAAAAGCAAAGTTCAATATCGTAGGAAAATCCGGAGATGATTTTTCCTATATTCCTTATATCGAGAGAAATGAAGCCATCACGTTATCGCAGTTCACCTTAAAAGAAGTCATTCGCCAGACGATCTTCTCGATCGCGGACAACGACAATAACAAGTTAATGACGGGAGAGCTTTTTGAGATCGAGGAGAATCATTTGAAAGTGGTATCTCTCGACGGCCACCGTATTTCCATCCGCAACATCGAGTTAAAGAATAACTATGAGCACAAGAAGGTTGTCGTTCCTGGAAAGACGCTGCAGGAAGTGAGCAAGATTCTTCCGGGAAGCGCGGAGGAAGATGTCAATATGTTCCTGACCGACAATCACATTGTATTTGAGTTCGACGATACAACTGTCGTTTCCAGACTGATCGAGGGTGAATACTTTAAGATCGAGCAGATGCTTTCCTCCGATTACGAGACAAAGGTCAAGATCAACAAGCGCGAGCTGTTAGACTGTATCGACCGTGCGACGCTCCTCGTCAAAGAGGGTGACAAAAAGCCGATCATCATGAATGTGACAGACGGAAATATGGAGTTAAAGATCAATTCCTTCATCGGTTCCATGAATGAGGATATTGATATTGTAAAAGAAGGCAAGGATATATTAATCGGATTCAACCCGAAGTTCTTCATCGATGCGCTTCGCGTAATTGATGAGGAGGAGGTAAGCCTTTACATGGTGAATCCAAAGGCACCGTGTTTTATCAAGGATGATGAAGGAAAGTTCATTTATCTGATACTGCCGGTGAACTTTAATGCCAGCACCGTCTAGAAACGAGGCGTAGGAGAGATATGATAGAAATAGAGATTCGCAAAGAGGATGAATTCATCAAACTGGGACAGGCACTGAAAAAAGCCGGACTTGTGGAGTCCGGAGTGGATGCCAAGTTCGTGATCCAGGATGGACTTGTAACTGTGAACGGGGAAGTAGAGACCCAGAGAGGAAAGAAGCTGCACGGTGGTGAACTTGTTTCCTATAATGGCGAGACAGTAAAGATAGTCAGATGAACATTCGGTCAATCGAGCTTAAGAATTTCAGAAATTACGAAAATTTAGAGATTTCTTTTGATGAAGGAACCAATATTTTATTCGGGGATAATGCGCAGGGCAAGACAAATATCTTAGAAGCGGCATATATGAGCGGAACGACCAAGTCCCACAAAGGAAGCCGTGACAGGGAGATGATCCGCTTCGGTGAGGAAGAAGCTCATCTGAAAACGGTTGTCGTGCGCGGTGGGAGAGAATATCAGATCGATATGCATCTGAAGAAGAACCGCGCCAAGGGGATTGCCATCGACAAAATTCCGATCAAAAAAGCCAGTGAGCTTTTCGGAATTTTAAATATTGTGTTTTTTTCACCGGAAGATCTGAATATTATCAAGAATGGTCCGGCGGAGAGGCGCAGATTTTTAGATTCCGAATTGTGCCAGCTGGATCGGATCTATCTGGCAGACCTCACAAATTACAATAAAATCTTAGCGCAGCGCAACAAGCTATTAAAAGATATGATCTATCGTCCGAGTCTTTCCGATACGCTGCCCGTCTGGGACATGCAGCTTATTGAGACCGGGAAGAAGATCATCCGACGCAGAAAACAGTTCGTGGATGAACTCCGGGAGATTGTAAGTGACATTCATTACCGCATTTCCGGCGGAAAGGAAGAGCTTTTTTTAAAATATGAGCCGAATATCGACGATATCTTTTTTGAAGATGAGTTGAGCAGGGCGAAGGAAAAGGACAAAAAGCTTTGTCAGACATCGGTGGGACCGCACAGGGATGATCTGCTGTTCTCGATCGGTGACGTCGATATCCGAAAGTACGGTTCACAGGGACAGCAGAGAACATCGGCGTTGTCGCTGAAGTTGGCCGAGATTGAACTTGTGAGGAAGTCCATTTCCGATACGCCGGTGTTGCTGCTGGATGATGTGTTATCTGAGCTTGACAGCAGCCGTCAGAATTATCTGCTGAACAATATTTCCGATACGCAGACCATCATTACCTGTACGGGACTGGATGAATTTGTGAGAAATCGTTTTACGGTAAACCGGGTATTTGAAGTCATAGCCGGTCATGTATATGAGCGATCAATATAGTAAGCGTGAGCCGTTTTTATGGCTGATGCAGAAATGGAGAATAAAATGGGTACAGAAAATGAATACGGAGCAGATCAAATCCAGATATTAGAGGGACTTGAGGCAGTCAGAAAAAGACCCGGAATGTACATTGGAAGTACATCTGCGAGAGGACTTCATCATCTGGTATATGAGATTGTAGATAATGCAGTTGATGAGGCGCTTGCCGGATATTGTAAAAATATTGAAGTGACGATCAATCCGGACAATTCCATCACGGTGGAGGATGACGGACGCGGTATCCCGGTCGGGATGAATCACAAAGCCGGAAAGTCTGCACTGGAGGTTGTATACACGGTGCTTCATGCCGGCGGAAAGTTTGGCGGCGGCGGATATAAGGTATCCGGCGGTCTCCACGGAGTAGGAGCATCGGTTGTAAATGCCCTATCCACGAAGCTTTCTGTTGAGGTATACAAGGATGGACAGATTTACAGTCAGAGTTATAAGATTGGCAAGCCGGATGAACCGGTCAAGGTTATCGGTAAGTGTTCTGCCGAAAAACACGGAACGAAGGTTACCTTCCATCCGGATCCAACGATCTTTGAGGAAACCGTCTATGATTACGATACGTTAAAACAGAGACTGCGCGAGACAGCCTTTTTAACAAAAGGATTAAGAATTGTGCTCTCCGACGCCAGAGTGGATCCGGTGCATACACACGAATTCCACTATGCAGGCGGTATCAAGGAATTTGTGACCTACTTGAACAAGAGCAAGGAAGCACTCTATCCGGAAGTCATCTACTGCGAGGGAACCAGGGACGGAGTCTATGTGGAAGTTGCCATGCAGCACAACGATTCCTACAATGATGCGACTTACAGCTTTGTCAATAACATCATCACGCCGGAAGGCGGTACACATCTTGCCGGTTTCCGTAATGCATTGACGAAGACCTTCAATACCTATGCGCGTGCGAACAAGATCTTAAAGGATACAGAGCCGGCGCTCACCGGAGACGATATCAGAGAGGGGCTCACGGCGATCATCAGCATCAAGATCGAGGAGCCGCAGTTCGAGGGACAGACCAAGCAGAAGCTCGGTAACAGCGAGGCGCGAGGCGCCGTTGACTCGGTTGTCAGCGAGCAGCTCACCTACTTCCTGGAGCAGAATCCTACGGTGGCGAAGAACATCTGTGAAAAATCACTGCTCGCGCAGCGCGCGAGGGAAGCGGCGAGAAAAGCGCGTGATCTCACCAGAAGAAAGACCGCCCTCGAGGGAATGTCTCTTCCGGGCAAGCTTGCCGACTGTTCCGACAAAGACCCGAAGAACTGCGAGATCTTTATTGTAGAGGGAGATTCCGCCGGCGGTTCCGCAAAGACGGCGAGAAGCCGTGCAACGCAGGCGATCCTGCCGCTCCGCGGTAAGATTTTGAATGTGGAGAAGGCAAGATTAGACAAGATTTATGGCAATGCTGAGATCAAAGCGATGATTACTGCGTTCGGTACCGGTATTCATGAAGATTTTGATATCAGCAAGCTCCGCTACAACAAGATCATCATCATGACCGATGCCGATGTCGACGGTGCACATATTGCGACGCTGATGCTGACCTTTTTGTACCGCTTCATGCCGGAGCTGATTAAGCAGGGACATGTCTATCTGGCTACTCCGCCGCTCTATAAGATCGAGAAGAACAAGAACGTGTGGTATGCGTACGACGATAATGAATTAAACAGTATTCTGACAGAGATCGGCCGCGACGGCAACAACAAGATCCAGCGATACAAAGGACTTGGTGAGATGGATGCTGAGCAGCTCTGGGAGACGACCATGGATCCGGAAAAGCGTATCTTAAAGCGTGTCATGATTGATGAAGAGAATTCTTCTGAGATTGATGTGACATTTACGACGCTCATGGGAGACAAGGTAGAGCCGCGCCGTGAATTTATCGAGGAAAATGCAAAGTATGTACAGAATCTTGATATCTGACAGACGGACTGTACAGAGTATGATGTAATTGATAGAAATGGAGAAAAATCCTATGGATGACAAGATTTTTGACCAGATACATGATGTGGATCTGAAGAAAACAATGGAAAGTTCCTACATCGACTATGCCATGAGTGTCATTGCACAGCGTGCGCTGCCGGATGTAAGAGATGGTTTGAAGCCGGTACAGAGGCGTGTCCTCTATTCCATGATTGAGCTGAACAACGGACCGGACAAGCCGCACCGTAAATGTGCGCGTATCGTCGGTGATACGATGGGTAAATACCATCCGCACGGCGACAGCTCAATCTACGGAGCACTCGTCAATATGGCACAGGACTGGTCATTCCGTTATCCGCTTGTCGACGGACATGGAAATTTTGGTTCCGTCGATGGTGACGGCGCTGCTGCTATGCGATACACTGAGGCAAGACTTTCCAAGATTTCCATGGAAATGCTTGCGGACATCGGAAAAGATACGGTTGATTTTGTTCCGAACTTCGATGAGACGGAAAAAGAGCCTACAGTGCTTCCGTCCCGTTTTCCGAATCTGTTAGTCAACGGTACGACCGGTATCGCTGTCGGAATGGCGACTAATATTCCGCCGCACAATCTGCGCGAGGTTATTAACGGTGTGGTAAAGATCATTGATAACCAGGTGTTGGAAGACCGCGGAACCGATATCGAGGAGCTTTTGACGATCGTCAAGGGACCGGATTTTCCTACTGGAGGTACGATTCTTGGAACCGCCGGAATCAACGAGGCATACCGGACCGGACGCGGAAAAGTCAGAGTCCGCGCGGTGACCAGCATTGAGCCGATGCAGAACGGCAAGAACCGCATCGTTGTGACAGAGCTTCCTTACATGGTAAACAAGGCGCGTCTGATCGAGAAGATCGCGGAGCTTGTCAGAGATAAGAAAATCGACGGCATCACCGATCTGCGGGATGAGTCCGACCGTCAGGGTATGAGAATCTGCATCGAACTCCGCCGTGATGTGAACCCGAATGTCGTGCTGAACCTTCTGTACAAGCATACACAGCTTCAGGATACGTTCGGTGTGATCATGTTAGCGCTCGTCGACAACCAGCCGAAGGTCTTAAACCTTTACGAGATGCTCAACTATTACCTGATCCATCAGGAAGAAGTTGTCACCAGAAGAACAAAATATGATCTGAACAAGGCGGAAGAACGTGCCCATATCTTACAGGGATTATTAACAGCACTTGATAATATCGATGAAGTTATCAACATTATCCGTAGCAGCAAGAACACTCAGGAAGCAAAAGACCGCTTAATGGAGCGTTTTGCGCTGACGGACGTACAGGCACAGGCGATCGTGGATATGCGTCTGCGTGCGCTGACAGGTCTGGAACGCGAGAAGCTGGAGAACGAATACGCGGAATTGATGGAGCGCATCACAGAGTTGAAGGCAATTCTTGCCGACAAGAAAAAGCTGCTCGGCGTCATCCGTGAGGAGATTCTTCTGATCGCCGACAAGTACGGGGATGACAGAAGAACATCCATCGGTTTTGACGAATATGATATTTCCATGGAGGATTTGATTCCGGTTACCAATACCGTCATTACCATGACGAAGCTTGGATATATCAAGCGCATGAGCCTTGACAATTTCCGTGCGCAGAACCGCGGGGGCAAGGGAATCAAGGGAATGGAGACCATTGATGACGATTACATCGAGGAACTTCTGATGACGACATCGCACCATTACCTGATGTTCTTCACGAATACCGGCCGTGTATACCGCATGAAGGCTTATGAGATTCCAGAGGCAAGCAGAACCGCGCGCGGTACCGCAATCATCAACCTGCTTCAGCTGCAGCCGGGAGAGAAGATTACCGCGGTCATTCCGATCCGTGAGTACACCGAGGGACATTTCCTTTTTATGGCGACGAAGAAGGGTATCGTGAAGAAAACGCCAATCACGGACTATGCAAATGTGAGAAAGACAGGTCTTGCAGCCATCAATCTGCGCGAGGACGACGAGCTGATCGAGGTGAAGAAGACCGACAATAATCAGGATATTTTCCTTGTCACCAAATACGGACAGTGTATCCGCTTTAAAGAGACAGATGTAAGAAAAACAGGAAGAACGTCCATGGGCGTCATCGGTATGAATCTGACAGACGGAGATGAAGTTGTCGGCATGCAGATGGAATCCCAGGGAGATTCCCTGATGATCGTTTCTGAAAAAGGTCTCGGAAAGTGTACGTTAATCTCCGAGTTTACCACACAGAACCGTGGCGGTAAGGGTGTGAAGTGCTACAAGATTACCGAGAAAACAGGTAATATCGTCGGCGTTAAGGCAGTCAACCATGACAATGAAATAATGTTAATCACGACAGAAGGTATCATCATCCGCATCAAGGTAGCGGATACGGCGCTTCTTGGACGTATTACTTCCGGTGTCAAGCTGATCAATCTGGACGAGAATGTGACTGTGGCAAGCATTGCGAAGGTGCGCGAGAATAAGGAGCTTGAGACAGCCGATACTTCTGAGCTTCTGACCGATGAGGAAGAGGCGGCAAGCGCGGCTCTTGCAGCAGAAAATGCGAAGAAAGCAGCCGGTCAGGCGGATAATTCCGAGACGGATGATGAGCTGATGGAAGAGCTGTTGAAACGCGCCGAAGCTGATGCAAAAGGTGACAGTGACGAGGAATAAGCGTTTTTCTAAAAATAAAAGAAAAATAAAAAGTATAAAAAAAATATAAAGATATATTTGACATCGTATAGCCTTTTCTATATGATAGAGTGTGAAGAGAGATTTTACAATTAAGGAGGAACAGGTTATATGAGTACTTATGGAGCAATTCTTGGAGCAAGCATCGGTGTCATTCTGTTATGTCTTGTTGTTGTGGTAGCATGCTATGTGTTATATGCAGTTTCCCACATGAAGGCATTAAAGGCACTGGGATACAAAAATGCATGGCTTGCATGGATTCCATACGGTGTATTTTATGCATGTGCGGATGCAGCAGCAGAGGGGGAAGGCGAGAAGGTAAAGTTATTTGGAAGCCTTGAACTTCCGGCAATGGTATTCAAGCTCTGGTGGATTTTACCGGTTGCACTGTTATTCATCCCGGTAAACGGCACGGTAGAAAATGTCATCACAATCGTATTAAACGTTGTATTCTTAGGATGCAGCTACGCTAAGATGTATGCAAAGTTAGAGGGTAAGCAGGAGAGCGAGACACAGGCAATCGGCTGTGTATCCGGTCTGATCCCGATCATTGCAGTTGTAAAATTCCTGTCTTATAAGGGAAACAACTAAAAATTAAAGATGTATCGGAACCCGCGGTCTTTTGACCGCGGGTTTTTCTTATTCCTTTATTTACATTTGAAATACCAGGTGTTATAGTAAATCACGGATGATATTCCGCAGCGCGGAAATGATACCGTAGAAGAAAAGAGAACGAACCTTAGACCGCCAGTTTCCGACGGGACGTGGATCGAGGAGACCATGATTTCACAGGAAAGGTGCCGCATACTGCTTCCGGGAGGAGGCGTTTGTATTTCATTGAATGATGTACAGACCGAACGTATGCAGATCGGTTTTATCGGTGCCGGCAAGGTCGGCGTGTCACTTGGCAAATATTTTAAAGAAAAGGGCAGGAACGTAGGAGGTTATTACAGCCTGACCCGCGCGTCTGCTGCATGGGCAGCAGCATTTACACAGACAACCTGTTATGAAAGTTTAGAAGAAATCATCAGCAGTTGCGGCATGATTCTATTTACTGTACCGGATTCCGCCATCGCAGAAGTGTGGCAGCAGGCAAAGCCCTATGTATCCGGTAAAGTGATCGGTCATTGCAGCGGTCTTTACAGTTCAGACATCTTTTCAGACTGGGACAGCATGAACTGTCATGCATGTTCCGTACATCCTCTTGCTGCAATCAGCAGCAAAGAAAATGCATGGAGAGAATTATCCGGCGTATTGTTCACACTCGAGGGGGACTCCTCCTATGTGAAGGATCTGGAGACATTTTTCTATTCCATGGGCAATCGCACCCGTATCATTTCCAAAGAAGACAAAATCAAATATCACGCGGCGGCAGCAATCTCATCCAACTATATGACTGCCTTATTTTCCATGTCCGAGCAGCTGCTTCTCGACTGCGGATTCGCACAGGAGGAAGCGCGAAGCGAGCTCTATGCACTTGCAAAGGGAAATCTGGATCACATTCTGACACAGGGATGCGTGCAGTCTCTCACAGGTCCGCTGGAGAGAAATGACTGTGCTACCGTAGAAAAACATATTTCCGCGTTAAATAAAAAACAGCGGAAAATATATACTTCCTGTGCTGAATATCTCACAGATCTCGCACAGAGCAAGCATCCGGATCGTGATTACACGGAGATGAGAAAATTGTGCAGAGACGGGGAACACAGCCCGGGCGCGGAATGCGCGGAAACAGTGTAAACAGGAAAACACAGTCTATGCGCCTGGGGCGCAGGAAAAGTGGAGGGAAACATGAAAAACACAGTATTGACGTTACAGAAGCAGAAGGAAGAACACGATAAGATCGTCATGGTGACGGCTTATGATTACACGACGGCAAAGATCATGGATGAAGCCGGTGTCAACACGATTCTCGTCGGGGATTCATTGGGAATGGTAATGCTCGGATATGAGGATACGCTCTCTGTGACCATGGAAGATATGATTCATCACACGGCGGCGGTCTCCCGCGGCGCAAAAGATGCATTTGTAGTTGCGGATATGCCGTTTATGTCCTATCAGACATCCGTGTATGATGCAGTTGTAAATGCCGGAAGACTGATGAAGGAAGGCCGTGCGAATGCAGTAAAACTGGAGGGCGGTGTGGAATTTGCACCTCACATTGAAGCGATCGTGAAGTCATCCATTCCGGTTGTCGCGCACATCGGACTCACGCCGCAGTCCGTCAACGCATTCGGCGGATTCAAGGTGCAGGGCAAAGATGTGGAGGCAGCGAAGAAGCTTCTCGCTGATGCGAAGGCAGTGGAAGCGGCAGGTGCATGCATGGTCGTGATGGAGTGTGTGCCGGCGAAGCTGGCAGCTAAGATCTCCGAAGAACTTACAATTCCGACGATCGGTATCGGCGCAGGAGCAGGATGTGACGGACAGGTACTTGTATACCAGGATCTGCTCGCCATGTACGGCGATTTCCGTCCGAAATTTGTGAAGGTATTCGCGAATGTCGGCGAGGTGATGCGCGAGGGCGTCAAAGCATATATCAAAGAGACAAAAGAGGGAACATTCCCGGGTGAGGAACATTGCTTTAAGATCGATGACTCGGTGATTGAAAAATTATACTAAATATAGAAAATGCCGAAAGGAGCAGATTATGAAAATCGTATCAACCATAGAAGAAGTAAGAGCACAGGTGAAGGAGTGGAAAAAGGAAGGGAAGACAATCGGTTTTGTGCCGACCATGGGCTACCTGCATGAGGGACATATGAGCCTGATCGATGCAGCCGGAGAGAATGACAAGGTTGTTGTGAGCATTTTTGTCAATCCGATGCAGTTTGGGCCGACGGAGGATCTCGCAAGCTATCCGAGAGATCTGGAACATGATGCGAAGCTCTGTGAGGAGCACGGTGTGGATCTCATTTTCCATCCGACACCGGAGGAGATGTACGGGGATCAGTTCTATTCCTATGTGGATATGGATGTGCTGACCAAGGAGCTTTGCGGACTCAGCAGACCGGTACACTTCCGCGGCGTATGCACGGTTGTGACAAAACTTTTCAATATTGTGACGCCGGATCGCGCATATTTTGGACAGAAAGACGCACAGCAGCTTGCGGTCATCAAGAGAATGGTGAAAGATCTGAACATGCCGCTTACGATTACCGGCTGCCCGATCATCCGTGAAGCGGACGGACTTGCAAAAAGTTCCCGCAACACCTATCTGTCTATAGAGGAGCGGAAGGCGGCGCTCGTGTTAAGCCGTTCCATCTTCCTTGGAAAAGAGATGGTCGAAAAGGGAGAGCGCGACTGCAAAAGGATTCTTGCCGCAATGACAGCGGAGATTGAAAAAGAGCCTCTTGCAAAGATTGACTATGTAAAAATCGTAGATCTTGATACGATGCAGCAGGTAGAGAAGATCGACAGAGGAATCCTTGCCGCGATAGCGGTCTATATCGGAAAGACAAGACTGATCGATAATTTTATGTATGAATTGGAGAACTAGGCGATGACAATTACAATGTTGAAAGCAAAAATACACCGCGCAACAGTAACACAAGCGGAATTAGACTACGTTGGGAGCATTACAGTGGATATGGATCTGCTGGAGCAGGCGGGAATCCTGGAATACGAGAAGGTACAGATCGTGGACGTCAACAACGGCTCCCGTTTTGAGACCTACACGATTGCCGGAGAGCGAGGCAGCGGCGTGATGTGCTTAAACGGTGCGGCGGCACGCATGGTGCAGACCGGCGACAAGATTATTCTGATGGCATACGCGCAGGTGACACCGGAGGAAGCATCAGAGCTTCGTCCAACGGTGCTTTTCGTGAATGAGAAAAATAAAGTCACAAAGGTGACAAATTACGAAAAACACGGAGAAATCGGATAGTAAAGGATTGTTTCATAAAATTCAATGGACTATAATGATTCTTATGAGTACGTGGAAAAGGCATTGGACAAAGGAGAATGATTATGCCGCAGAATTTTTATGAACTGGTCTGGATTTTTATTATCTATGCATTTATCGGTTGGTGTACCGAGGTATCCTACGCTGCACTCGATACCGGAAAGTTCGTGAACCGTGGATTTTTAAACGGTCCATACTGTCCGATCTACGGGTGCGGCGTGGTGATTGTGGTTGCCATCCTGACACCTCTGAAAGAAAATCTGCTGATCCTGTTTGCAGGATCTTTTCTTCTCACCTCTGTGCTGGAGTACATTACGGGTTATATTCTGGAAAAAGTATTTCACAACAAGTGGTGGGACTATTCTGACAGGCCATTCAACATCAAAGGTTACGTCTGCCTGAAGTTTTCGATCTACTGGGGACTGGCATGTACCTTTATCATGGATATCATTCATCCGATCATCTATGCCGCCATCCGCTTTATTCCGTTCGTGCTTGGCGTAGTGCTGCTCAGTATTATCATGTGCGTGTTCGCGGCAGACTGCATCATCACGGTCACGACGATTCTGAAATTCAATAAGCGCTTAAAGGTCATGGATGAGATGGCGGCGTCTATTCACCGGCTGTCCGATGAGATCGGCGAAAATATCTATGAAAATGTGACAGACGTTATTGAAAAATCCGAGAAATTCCAGAAAACACATGTGGAGCTGATGGATAAGATCAGCGAGACGAAGGAAAATATTTACGGGCTGCCGCAGACAGCGAAGGATAAACTTGCGGAGACGACGGGAGCGGCGAAGGATAAGCTTGCGGAGACGACGGGAGCGGCGAAGGATAAGTTTGCGGAGACAACGGAAGCAGCGAAGGACAAGCTCACTGAGACAACGGAAGCGGCAAAGAACAAGCTTGCCGAGAAGGCAGAGAATTATGCAGCTTCCCGGGAAGAGAAAAAACGCGAACGGGAGCTTGCACTCGAGGAGAAAAAGCGCGAGCGCGCAGAGCTTATGGAGCGCTACGAGAAGCTGTACGAAGAGAAAAGCTTTGGTTTTCAACGTCTGATGAAAGCCTTCCCGGATATGAAGTCGCGGGATAACAACGAGACACTGGAAAAATTCAAGATCCATTTTAATATCAAAAAGAAAGACGAAAACAAAAAAGATCAGGCATCCTAACGCCACATACACAGCAGACAGGGAGAGGAAGAACGGTATGATAAGAACAATTCAAACAGATGAGATTACAAAAAATATCAAAGAAATGTGTATACAGGCAAATCATTATCTGTCCGCGGATATGGATGCGGCAATGAAGCGTGCCGCTGACACCGAACAGTCTGAACTCGGAAAAAAGATTTTACATCAGCTGCAGAACAACTTAAAGATTGCGGACGAGGAGATGATTCCGATCTGTCAGGACACCGGAATGGCAGTGATCTTTCTGGAAGTCGGACAGGACGTCCACTTTGAGGGCACAGCGATTGAAGATGCCGTCAACGAGGGCGTCCGTCAGGGATACACAGAGGGATTCCTGCGCAAATCCGTGGTCGGCGATCCACTGATCCGTGAAAACACAAAAGATAACACGCCGGCAGTCATTCATTATTCCATCGTGCCGGGCGATCAGGTAAAGATCACCATGGCGCCGAAAGGATTTGGCAGTGAAAATATGAGCCGCGTGTTCATGTTAAAACCGGCGGACGGCATCGAGGGAGTCAAGCATGCGATCCTTACCGCCGTGAAGGATGCGGGACCGAATGCATGTCCGCCGATGGTCGTCGGAGTCGGCATAGGAGGTACATTTGAAAAATGTGCGCTTCTCGCCAAACAGGCGCTGACGAGACCGGTCGATGAACATTCCGATATCCCCTATGTCAAAGATCTCGAGGAAGAGATGCTCTCAAAGATCAACCAGCTTGGAATCGGACCGGGAGGACTCGGAGGAACGACGACGGCGCTTGCAGTCAATATCAATACCTATCCGACGCACATTGCGGGACTTCCGGTGGCTGTCAATATCTGCTGCCATGTCAACCGGCATGTAGTGAGAACCCTGTAAGATCGTGGTGCATGTAGCATGTAATGCGCGCAGAAAAATAAAAAACGACAGGTTTTCCACAAAATGAAAATCCAATGTTGATAAGCAGGAGGTTTGAAAGAAAGATTATGGATAAGTATATTACAATGCCAATTACAGAAGAAACTACCGCAGAATTAAAAGCGGGGGACTATGTCTATCTGACAGGAACCATGTATGTGGCGCGCGATGCGGCGCATAAGCGCATGATCGAGGCGCTGGATGAGGGAGAGGAGCTTCCGATAGACATCAGGGATGCGACGATCTATTATATGGGACCGTCTCCCGCCAGGGAGGGGCGTCCGATCGGATCTGCCGGACCGACCACAGCCACCCGCATGGATAAATATGCGCCGAGACTGTTGGATCTCGGTGAAAAGGCGATGATTGGAAAAGGAAAGCGCTCAAAAGAAGTCGTAGACGCAGTGATCCGCAATCATGCCGTCTATTTTGCAGCCATCGGCGGAGCCGGCGCACTGCTTTCCAAATGCATCACAAAATCTGAGATTGTATGTTATGAGGATCTCGGAGCGGAGGCAATCCGCAAGATCGAGGTAAAAGATTTTCCGGTCATCGTCGTGATCGACCGTGAGGGAAACAACCTCTACGAGACAGCAATCCGACAGTACCACACCCTCGAGGAAATGTAGCAGGTCATTTCCTCGCAACGAGGTGCAGATGCTCGCAGTCTCCCACAACAAACTCTGTATTGGAGAGATAAAAAAAGAGCCTTTCGGCTCTTTTTTCTTCCGGTCTTATTCCAGAACAAGCAGCAGAGACATTTTGAAGCGTCCCTTTGCGGTTACGCTGTGCAGACCGTTCTTCTCAAAACGGAAGCTCTCACCTGCGTTTAAGGTATAGTCGGTACCCTCGTATCCGATGACAGCTGTACCCTCAAGTGCGGTCAGGATTGCGTTGCCCGGTGCGCGGTGTGGTGTCAGTCCGGTACCCTCATCGAATGCCATGAGGACAAACTTCATCGTATCGTTGTGTACGATATCCACGTTTGCAATACTTCCCTCCTCGTAAGAGATCAGTTCCTTCAGATTCAATACCTCTTTTGCTTTAACAAGATCGTTCATAGTGTTCTCCTTTTTTGTAATAATTTCTGTATAGATACAACCCTCGCCGGTTTTGACGCCGCAGAGAGTTCTCTCCGGTACGAGCAATATCTCATCCGGGTGCAGATCCATTGTTTCCGGCTGTTCACCGATGAGAAACGTTCCGGTGCCGGCGGCTCCGATATAGATGGACATCGTATCGTAGCTTTCCGGTGTGATGGATGTGCCTGCGCCCAGGGAAAACCAGGTAGCGGAATTGGAAGTGCCGAGTCCGGTATTTCGTGAGATGGTCATCTCCGCGCGGATCGGGCGCTTTGCTGCGATGGTAAATACGCCTTCTGACATAGTAGATCCTTTCTGTCACATCGCTTTGTCTGTCAGGGAGACAGGTACGATGCTTTTTATTTTTTTCTGATGATGGCTGAACTCATTGACAACCACATTGACGTCAAAGGACACGGAAATATTCTTTTCTGTCAGAACTTTTTCCGTGCTGCCGTAGAAAAAAGTGCCTTTGTGATTCATCATAAAAGCCTCGTCGGCGACAGACACGGCGTTGGTCGGATAGTGCGTGTTCATGATTGCGCTGATGCCGTCCTCGTGGGAGAGCCGGTCGATCATGTTGAGAACCAGAATCTGATTGTGAAAATCAAGACCTGTCTCCGGCTCGTCGAGAATGATCAGCTTCGGTTCATTGATCAGTGCGCGCGCAATCAGTACCATCTGAAGTTCTCCGCCGCTCATGCGGTTGCAGTCCTTTTTGGCAAGATGCGTGATGCCTGTTTTCTCCATCATGGCTTCCGCCATCTCAATCTCCCGTCTGCTGGGCTGTTCAAAAACACCAAGATGCGAACAGCGGCCGAGCATGACCATTTCCAGTCCGGTGTAGGAAAAAGCAAAACCGTGGCTCTGCGGAATGTAGGAGACATTGCTCCACAATTCCTTTGGTTTTAATGTTTTGATGTCCTGCCCGTACAGAAAAGTCGTTCCCTCTCTCCAGGGGAGCAGACCGATCATGCATTTTAATAGTGTGGTCTTTCCGATACCGTTGGGACCTAAGATTGCTAAAATATGACCTTCCTCTAATGAGAGATTGATATCAGATAATATTATATCCTGTTTGGGATATCCAAAACAGCCATTTTTTATTTCAAGTATCATTGCAGATTGCTCCTGTTCTTATTCAGCAGTGAAATAAAGACCGGTGCTCCGATGATGGCGGTCAGAATGGACAGCGGAAGCTCGATGACGCTGATGGTTCTTGAGAGTGTATCGATCAGAATCATAAAGCTTGCACCGAGACTTAAGCTGATGGGAACCACATAACGGTTGTTGCTTCCGACAAGCATTCTGGCGCAGTGCGGGACTAAGAGACCGATCCAGCCGACCTGACCGCACATGGATACCGCCGAGGCGGTAATGACTGTCGACGCCAGGATGAATATCATCTGTGTCCGTTTTAAGTTGATGCCGCTGGCTTTCGCTTCATCCTCGCTTAAGGATAAAATATTCAGTCTCCATCGGAGCAGATAGATGACGACGATTCCAATGAGAATGAGCGGAGAACCGATCAGCAATTTTTTATAAGTGGCGCTTGTGAAGCTGCCCATCAGCCAGTAAGTAATTTCCGGAAGCTTGTCCTGCGGGTCGGCCGTATATTTCAGCAGAGAGCCGATGGCGTTAAACAGGGAGGAGGCGATCACGCCTGCCAGCACAAGATAGACCACCTGGCGGTTCTCATTTTTTCCTGCGATCTTTAACGTAAAAAATACGGAGGCAAGTCCGAACGCAAGTGCAATGAGCTGTGTCTCCAGAATACCGCAGGAAAGGATGATCGCAAGGATCGCTCCCACGCAGGTGCCGCTGGTAACACCGAGAATGTCCGGTGTTGCCAGTGGATTGGAAAACAGCGATTGGAACGTGTTTCCTGCGCAGGTAAGACCTGCTCCCACAATAATTGCCATCAGAATACGCGGCAGCCGCAGATTGATTACAATGGAGTAATTCTGCGCATGTCCCTCATTTCCCGTGAAAACATCGCGGAAAACAGTGATTACGTCGCCGACCGGCACATTCATTCTGCCGAGGCAGATACAGATCAGTGCGGTGACAAGCGGCAGCAGTATCATTAAGAGAATGGCAAGCGGTGTAAAATGCCCCCGTTTGATCAAAAAATTATCATTCATCAGTACTGAAGCATTTCCTCCATTTCCTCATCGGTAACATCATAGCCATACCAGTCATGGTAATATTCACGGATGGTATCCTCCAGAGGATAGTCTGCGAAAACTTCCGGGTAAGTGTTGCATGCAAGCCATGCGAATACCAGCGGAGCGTCCGGGTTTGGTGTAAACCAGTTCCACATGCCAAGCGTTGTGTCATAGACACGTCCGTCCTGAACAGCTTTGATGGAGGAGAAATCGGTTCCTTCTACCCTGTTCTCCAGCACGTCCTCCGAGGTAAGACCGATGAGTCCCGGACCGTCGACAAACAGAATATCCGGATTCCAGTCGTAGATCTGTTCCATGCTCACCTGTGTAAAGCCGGTTGCCTCCGCGGCAACGTCCGTGACACCTAAGTGTTTCATCCAGTAGGTACCAAAGGTTCCGTTGCCGGATACCTGCGGTACGCCATCGCTGTATTTCCACAGAATCAGTGCGCTCGGGCGCTCATCCTCCGGAACGGCTGCAATCCTTGCCTCCACATCCGCAACAATCTCGTCGCCGGCAGCAGTGAAAGCATCGGTCTTGCCTTCCTCACCGAAGACATCCTCCAGAAGATCCAGCCACTGTTTGTAGCGGTTTAACGGATCAGCTTCTGTCTCGTGACCGACGGTTGCAAATCCGATACACGGAATGCCGCTCTCCTGTAAGATCTCTGCGTGTGCCGTATTGCCGGCATTGTATAAGATGACATCCGGTTCTAACTTCATGATTTCCTCGATATTCAGATCACTCTGTGCATAGACGGTATCCGCGGATTCCATCAGCTCCGGTGCGATATTTTTGAGAACCGTCTTTGAGATGGTATCCTTGAAAGAACCGCAGTAGCCTACGATATAAGGAGCTTCCCCGCCGAAATAGGACATGTAGGTGGAGAGAATCGGAATCTGGTCAATCACTACGCGGGTAATGTGATTCGGAACTTCCACAGTGTTGCCGGCATGGTCAACCACAGTGTGGGTGCCGGTGTCCTCGGTGGCAGCAGTTTCAGTGTCTACGCTCTCCGCCGATTCGGAAGCGGCAGCAGTCTCGGTGGCTGCTGTGGCTCCGTTATCTGAAGTATTCTCTGTTCCGGAAGCCGCATTGCTTCCGCAGGCTGCAAGCTGCAGTACCATGGCAGCTGTCAATAATGCAGCGGTAAGTTTTGTCTTTTTTATCATATTTCCTCCCTCTGAACGGTATCAGTATGTAATTATTGGTTAGTTAAAACTAACCAACGAGACATAGAATACTGGAAAAGGAAAGAAAAAGCGGTTGCTATTGCAACCGCCTCAAAAAAAGATTATATTGCCAGAAAATCCGGATCAAGAATCTGCAGCCTGGAACCCGAAAAATTCAGAATCCCCTCGTCGCGCATTTTGCAAAGTTCGCGGGAGAGGGCGCTCCGGTCCGCGTAGAGATATTCCGAAAGCTCTCTGCGGCTGTAGGGAAGGCACACCGTTCCGTCCGGTGCGATCTCTAGCGTCTGCAGATAGATCTTTAACTTGTCCCGCAGTTTTTTCTGACTGAGAATCCGTATTTTGCTGTTAAAAAACATCACCTGGCGCGCAAATTCCTGCATCAGATTGGTGGTGACCTGCATACGGCAGGAGCAGGAAAATGTTTTTTCCGACAAGAGCGCGGCAAAATCGAGCATCAGGATCTTGCTTTTTTCCACGGTGTGAATGTAGACATGACTCGCCACCTGTCCGGCGCACACAGACTCGGCGCCGAAGACATCGCCGCTTCGCAGGTGATTGATGATGATCTGGTTTCCGTTTTCGTCGACCAGATATTCTTCCAGCATGCCGGTGAGCAGAATGCCGGAGCAGCCGGAGGAATCCCCGAGTGCGGCGATGGATGCATCCTGCGGATAATCGACCACGCGCGCATTTAAGCAGCGCAGGACATTGGGATATTTATCTTTTGGTAATTGACGGAAGATACTGGAATGTTCCAGTACATCCTGATATAGAGCTGTTTCAATAATCATATATTTCCGGTTGCCGCTGCAACCGCCCTCCGTTTTTGAAATCAGGTAAAATAATGAGTTAGTCAACTCTAACATTATAACTTTGCCGGCAGGAGAAGTCAAGGTTTACATAAAATCAATTTCGGGGAGGATACCATCCGTCCGGGGATCGAAATTCAGAAGTGAAAAACAGGAAAAAATAGGGTATAATCTGGATATGCGGAGGTGAGAGGGGTATGATACTGAATACAGGAAGCAGGACAGACATACCGGCGTATTACAGCGACTGGTTCTATGAGAGGGTCCGCGCGGGAGAAGTTCTGGTGCGCAATCCGTATTATCCCACGCAGATAACAAGATACCGGCTCGATCCTGCGGTGGTGGATGCACTTGTATTCTGTACGAAAAATCCGCTGCCCATGCTGGAGCGCCTTTCTATGCTGGATGCGTTTACCATGTTCTGGTTTGTGACGATCACACCTTACGGCAGGGAGATAGAACCACATGTGCCGGATAAGAACCTCATCGCGGAGGCATTTTGCAGATTGTCGGAGAGCGTGGGAAGAGAACGTGTCAGTTTCCGTTATGATCCCGTCTTTTTAAATGAGACCTACAGCGTGCAGCATCATGTGGAAAAGTTCGGGGAGCTTGCAGAGAAGCTGTCCGGATATACCGGGCAGTGTGTGGTAAGTTTTATTGATTTATATGAAAAAACAAGACGGAACTTTCCGGATGCAAGAAGCGTCGGAAAGGAGGAGCAGGAGCGTCTGATTGCGGCGTTTTCCGAGATAGCAGTAAAGCAGCATCTTCAGATTCATCTGTGCTGTGAGAACCGCAGTCTTGTCCGACAGAATGTGGATGCGGACGGCTGTTTATCTCAGTCTGTATTGGAACGTGCTATTGGTTGTAGATTGAAGGTGCCGCAGCAGAAACGGGCAAGAGACGGGTGTCCCTGCCTGCTCGGCGCAGACATCGGTGCTTATAACACCTGCGGACATGAATGTCTGTACTGCTATGCCAACTATGACAGCCGCACCGTCCGGGAGAACCGGCTGCAGCATGATCCTCGCTCGCCGCTTCTGATCGGGCATGTGCAGAGCACAGACATTGTAAAAGATGCAATCCAGCGTTCCTGGAAAGATCCACAGATGAGTATTTTTGATTTGTATTGATAAAAAAGTAAAATCATGCAGGAGGTACCACAATGAAAAAAGAGTTGAACTGGGCAGTATTGGGATGCGGTGTCATCGCAAATGAAATGGCACAGGCTCTAGAGCATATGGGAAAGCATCTCTACGCGGTCGGCAACCGCACATACGAGAAGGCAGTCGCATTTGCGGAGAAGTACGGTGTGCAGAAGGTGTACGATGATTTTCATGAAATGTTCCATGATCCCGACGTAGATGTCATTTACATTACCACGCCGCACAATACGCATATCGAATTTTCCCGTGAGGCACTTGCAGGCGGGAAGCATGTGCTCTGTGAAAAATCAGTCATGTTGAACAGCCGTGAACTTGCGGAGGCGATTGCGCTTGCAGAGGAGCACCACGTTGTGTTTGCGGAGGCGATGACGATCTGGCACATGCCCTTATATAAGAAGCTCTGGCAGATTGTTGAGACGGGGGATGGAGAGATTCCGGCACTCGGGAAGGTGCAGTTTATTCAGCTCAATTTCGGCAGTTACAAGGAATATAATATGAAGAACCGGTTTTTCAATATGAATCTGGCGGGCGGAGCACTCTTAGACATCGGTGTCTATGCACTTTCCATTGCAAGAAGCTTTATGTCAAGCCAGCCTGATCAGGTACTTTCCCAGGTAAAATACGCACCGACCGGCGCGGATGAACAGGAGGGAATTCTTCTGATGAATCCGGACGGACAGATGGCGGCGCTGTCGCTGTCCCTACACTCCAAACAGCCAAAGCGCGCTGTAATCAGCTGTGAAAAAGGATATATAGAGATCATGGAATATCCGCGCGCCGACCGCGCCATCGTTGTGGAAGCAGAGACCGGAAAGGTGCATGAGATCACGGCAGGTACAACGGCGGATGCATTATTATATGAAATGACAGACATGGAAGATGCCATCTTGAACGGAAATACCGGGGTGATGCGCTTAAAAGATACCCGTGACGTCATGGAACTCATGACCGGTCTGCGCAAAGAGTGGAACATGAAATATCCGGGAGAAGAGTGGTAAAACAACTAGTTTGACACAAAAAAATGTAGGAGTACCAACATTACCAGAAGGTTCACAATGGGAACGAAATGTTTTAAATTCCTTTGCAGGAGGAAAAGCAACACCTACTACGTATGAAGGCGGGACTACATTATATAGAATTGGTGGAAAAAATGGCGGATTTTGGAGTTTAGAACCACCTCCTGCAACTGAATATCAATGGAGAGTGGATTATGCAATTAAACAGGAGTTCTGTAATGATGCATCTACTTTATATAAGATGACTATACCAGAAGGTTCTTCTTTAGGAGCTTTAGAAGGAAAAGTTGGACCACAAGGAATGGGATTATATGATGGGGCACATCAAGCATATATTGATTATAGAGCAGTACCTGCAGATTGGATTGAGATAACACCTGCAACGTGGAAGTGAGAAAATTATGAACAAGATTGACGACGAAAAACATAACGAATTAATAGTAATATTGAGTGAGTTAATAGAAACTATTGAATTAATGAAGAAGGAGGAAAAAGATTATTTATTGATTCAGAATGAAAATGAAGCCAGAGATTGGATGGATTTTTTAAAGAATCATACAGATAAAGACGAATTGAAATCTTTAGAAAATGAAATATCAGATAGGTTTTTCTTTAAGTTTGATGTTCAAATTGGAACATCAGAACTAGATAATAAAAGAGCGGAACTTATGAAAAAGTATATATTTAAGTCAAATGAATATTTAAAATAGTTATAATCAGGGTTATACTTTCGGACATTCAGAAGAACTGTTATGATGCCGAGGGTCTTCGTGCAGAGATGGAAGAGAACGGCAGATTAGTGCAGTTCCTCTATAATGAGGATAGGGAAGTAGTCGCAGAGAAAGACTGCAGCGGCAACATCATCCGTTATATACGTGGACTGGGCTTAATCAGTTCTGACAGCGAGAACGCCAAGACGTATTACCATTATGTATCCGATGAACAGGGCAGTGTGAGCCATATCATCAGAGATGAGGATAAGGAGAGCGGAGTATCAGCACAGGGAAGAGAGCAGGACAGAATACTCAATCAATATGAGTATGATGCCTTTGGGAATACCATAAGCTGCAAGGAGCAGGTAGAGAACCGCTTCCGTTACATGGGAGAGCAGTACGATCCTCTGACGGGACAGTATTACCTGAGGGCAAGATATTATAACCCTGTCATTGCCAGATTCACACAGGAAGATACCTACTATGGCGACGGACTGAACCTGTATACCTACTGCCGGAATAACCCGATCCTTAACCATGACCCGACAGGACATGGAACGAAGGAGAACAGCCCATACAGCAGGAAAGAACAGCAGTACATTGATGCAGGGGCAGACCCGGATACAGCAAAGCTTGCAACGCAGTGCTATCCTGATGCAAACTCGAAACAGGACTTATACAATAAGTACAAGAGTCAGGGATATAATGCAACAGATGCGAAGAAGCTGGCAAACTATGAGATTGTCCATGGTGAGGAGAGGGCAAAGAACTATGCTGCCAACAATGTAAAGAAGAGCGGTCCTGATTACACAACGACTTCCCCAAGAGATAATGTCAACACCGACTGGAGAACCCAGGAAAGGCTTAATGCGCAGAAGAAAGCAAGTAATTCCCAATTGATGCCAATGAATTTGCAGTTCTTTGCGGCAAAAGGGGATGAAAGCGGCAGTAAGAGTGGTAGTAAGAGTGGCTCAGGAAGCAAATTCCAAGAAGTATTTGACCTAGCAGATAACTATACTTTAAGTGATGATACCTTTGACAATCATATACTTGATAGACATGGACCTAATTCTACATACGGAAATAAATCACATTTTAATGCAGATTTTGATATTAGAAATGGTATTGATAGTACATTGACAGGGGACAAGTTCATTGTAGGTCCTAATACTGCTGGAAGAGAAGGTTATATTTTTGAGCAAACATTTTCCAATCCAATAGGGACAAATAGCATACTATCAATCATTGGAGCAGGCAGCTTAAAGATTCCGTGAAGAAATGTGTAAAGTAATATTGGCAATATCAACACCATATCATGCAGACGGAGGCGTAAGAAGCCTGACTGACGCCAGCGGAAAGCCGGTGTTTTATGAGTATGACTGGCGTGGGAAACTCCCAGCCGTAAAGGACGGTAACCGGATCCTGAAGTCGGGAAGCCGGATCGGCGGAGAGGGAAAAGCCACAGAACACAAGGTTTCTTACATCTATGACCGGGTGGACCGTCTGGTAAGCGAGACCCGCCAGGGGGAGGAAACCGCCTATGTTTATGACCTGTGCGGAAACCGCCTGAAAAAGCTGGATAAAAGCGGGGAGGTGGAGTATCATTATAACCGGAAAAACCAGCTGATCTGCCACTTTTCTGAAAAAGAGAAAACCGCATACCGTTATGACCTGCAGGGAAACCTGCTGGAAGCAGCCGGGGCAGAGGGAACAACTGTATTTTCGTACAATGTGTTTCACCAGCAGACAGCTGTGACAATGTCGGATGGAAAGCGCTTGGAAAATCAGTATGACGCAGAGTATCTGCGTGCCGGAATGGTGGAAAACGGAACAGTTACAACTTTTTCATACCATAACGGGGAACTCCTCGCAGAGAGCAGTCCAGACGGCGATACCATAAGCCGTTATATTCCCGGGTATGGGGTGGCGGCAGGGTGGAACCGGGAATATAACGGTTACCACTACTATCATCTGGATGAGCAAAACAGCACCGCGTACATCACTGGAAGAGGTGGTGAGATAGAAAACCGGTACGAGTACGATGCGTTTGGCGTGCTCCAAAATAGCATGGAAGAGTTCCACAACAGAATCCTCTACACGGGACAGCAGTATGACCAGACCAGCGGGCAGTATTATTTGAGGGCAAGGTTTTACAATCCGGTGCTGGGAAGATTTGTGCAGGAGGATGTGTACCGCGGGGACGGGCTGAATCTGTATGCATACTGTAAGAATAATCCGGTGGTGTACTATGATCCGAGTGGGTACAAGGTAGAGGAGTATATTGATCCAGGTACTTTGGAAGGATTGACCGCGACACAGAAACGCAATATGCCAGGAATTGTGACGGGCACTTTTACAAGTGGTTATAAAGAACTAGGAATGACAATTATCAGTGCTGATAAAACTACAATTACAATACCTCAAAGCGTTGCAAAACAGCTGGTTGGAAAACAATATAGTAGCTTTGGACAGTTTCGTGAGGATTTTTGGAAAGCAATGGCAAAATGTGAATATATATCGGAGTTTTCCGCAGGTGATTCTTGGGCAATGGAGCACGGGTACTCGCCTAGAGTACACGATCGCACTTTATATGATGCACAATTTGGTAAAGGGTATAATTTAGATCACATAATTGAAATTCAAGATGGGGGAAACGTATATGACTTAGATAATCTTGCAATTGTAGCACCACACACACATGCTGAAAAAACTAAAGAGGAAAGGGAAAAACGTAAGAAGTGTAAAGATAATTAAACAATTTCTAAATGAAATATATAGGAAATAATAAATAATGTAACGATTTAACATATTTTGGAGGCGTAATGATGACAAGAAAAGAAGTAGAAAGAATTGTTGGGATTTTTAAAAATCATGGTATAGACAAAGAAACAGGGAAAAGAGTGAAAGAAAATGTTATACATGATTTTTTGGACGAAATAGACGATTTGATGGGATATGAAGGAGCTTCTGAAGTTATATTTGTACCGGAAGAGTATGGTCTTGACAAAGAAGCAACAATTCAAGAAATTGTAGATTATATATTGGAAAATCAAAACATCGGGTGAAAAGAAAAATATTGTGGTCAAATATTATCGTAAGAAAGATATGCTAGATTGATCATGATATATTATAGAGCATAACTGGTGTAAGGCAATTGTTTCAAGAAGGTGAACCCGATACGTATGGTATGTATCTGGACGACGGGGAAGGCTTTACTTACACCTATGACGCCTGCAGCCGGCTGACCGGGGTGACGGGACCAGACGGGGTGCGTCAGGCGTCGTATGCCTACGACCCTGCGGGTAACCTCACGGAGGAAACGGATGCAGAGGGACGCTGCACCTACCGCAGCTATACCGCATTTGGGGAACTGAAAGAGCAGTTAAAGCCCGCGCTCGAGAAAGACGGCGTGATGCTCTATGAGAGGACCACCTGGCAGTACGACCGGTGTGGAAACGTGCTGCTGGAACAGCGACATGGCGGGTACTGGGACAGCAACGGCGGGCTGGTGAAGGAGGACGGCGCCGGACTGGCGCTGCGCTTCACCTACGACAGCAGAAACCGCAGGATCCGTGTGGAGGACGGGCTGGGGGCAGTCATTTCCTACCGCTACGACGTGCAGGGAAAGCTGGTTTATGAAGAGAAGGCAGTTTCCAAAGAGGTGCGTCAGGTCATCCATTACGGCTATGACCGTGCAGGAAGGCTCACGGAGCGGAAGGAGGAGCTCGACAGCGGGCTTGCACCGCTGGAGGGAGAGCCGCGTTATGCGGTGACCCGCTACCGGTATGACGGAAATGGAAACCGCACCGGGATCGTGACGCCGGAGGGGTACCGTATCCTCCGCAGCTATGACACCTGCGACCGTCTGGTAGCGGAGCGCGTCGTGGACGATAAAAACGGAATCGACCGGACGACATCAGTCACCTATGATTATGCTGGGAACATTACAAGGATTGTCCGCAGTGGAAAGGGACTGGGGGAATGGGAACAGGGATACGGTTATGACCTGAAAGACCGCATTGTCCATGTGAAGGACTGTCTCGGACCTGTATTTTCCTACGAATACGATAAAAACGACCGGAGAATCGCGGAGACCCTGCCGCAGACCGACGTGCCGGATGCCGGAAAATCAGGATACCCGAAAAACCAGAACCGGTACCGTTATGATGTGTACGGCAGGCTTCTGACCAGAACAGACGGTTCCGGCATGGTGCAGGAGGAGAACCGGTATCTTCCCGACGGAAGGCTGGCGTTCTCCAGAGAGGCAGACGGGCAGGAGATCCGGTATGCATACGGCGCGCATGGCAGGGAGGAGGAGACAAGCACCGCAAGAAGCAGGAAGGCGGGGCGTGCCGCCCAGAAATACCGCTATGACAGCCGTGGAAGGATCACGGGTGTTGTAAACGGCAACGGCAATGAGACGGGCTATGACCTGGACGCATGGGGACGCATCCAAAACATCTACCAGGCAGACGGCGGGGAGGAAGGCTATACCTATGACTTTGCGGGCAATGTCACTGGTACCAGGGATGCCAACGGCGGCGTGATCACCTACCGCTACAACAGTCAGGGAAAGGTCTGCGAGATCACCGACCAGGAGGGCAACAGCGAGACCTTCCGGTATGACCGTGAGGGGCGCATGGTACTCCATGTGGACCGCAACGGCAATGAAGTCCGCACCACCTACAACGTGGACGGGAATCCGGTGCTTGAGACCGGAACGGACCAAAACGGGAAGAACCGTGTCACAAGAAGTTTTGAATACGACGCGTCAGGCAATGTCAGGAAGGCGGTGGCAGGAGGCTTCTGCTACACTTATGAGTACCGCCCGGACGAGAAGCTGCTGAAAAAGTCAGCGTCCGGCAGGACGCTTGTTTCCTGCACCTATTTTTCGGACGGCAGTCTGGAAAGCCTGACGGACGCCAGCGGAAAGCCGATGTTTTATGAGTATGACTGGCGTGGAAACCTCTCAGCCGTGAAGGACGGGAATGGGGAGACGCTGGCAGAGTATGCCCATACACCGGGAGGAAGGTTAAAGGAGATCCGCCACGGTAATGGTCTTTGCACCCGCTATGAATACAATACGGATGGGAATATGATCCATCTGCATTTCCAGAGGGAAAACGGGGAAACTATCTCCGACCTATGGTATGAATATGACCTGAACGGAAACCGAACCCTGAAAACGGGGAAATGCATACTTTCCGGTGACAGTCTGACGGATTTGGCGGTATCCTACCGTTATGATTCTATGGATCGTCTGACAAGTGAGAGCCGGGATGGGGAGGAAACCGCATATTCTTACGATTTCTGCGGAAACCGCCTGAAAAAGCTGGATAAAAACGGAACGGAGGAGTATCATTATAACCGGAAAAACCAGTTAATCTGCCACTTTTCTGAAAAAGAGAAAACCGCATACCGTTATGACCTGCAGGGAAACCTGCTGGAAGCAGCCGGGGCAGAGGGAACAACTGTATTTTCGTACAATGTGTTTCACCAGCAGACAGCTGTGACAATGTCGGATGGAAAGCGCTTGGAAAATCAGTATGACGCAGAGTATCTGCGTGCCGGAATGGTGGAAAACGGAACAGTTACAACTTTTTCATACCATAACGGGGAACTCCTCGCAGAGAGCAGTCCAGACGGCGATACCATAAGCCGTTATATTCCCGGGTATGGGGTGGCGGCAGGGTGGAACCGGGAATATAACGGTTACCACTACTATCATCTGGATGAGCAAAACAGCACCGCGTACATCACTGGAAGAGGTGGTGAGATAGAAAACCGGTACGAGTACGATGCGTTTGGCGTGCTCCAAAATAGCATGGAAGAGTTCCACAACAGAATCCTCTACACGGGACAGCAGTATGACCAGACCAGCGGGCAGTATTATCTGCGGGCGAGATTTTACAATCCGGTGATTGGAAGGTTTGTGCAGGAGGATGAGTACCGCGGGGACGGGCTGAATCTGTATGCGTACTGTAAGAATAATCCGGTGGTGTACTATGATCCGAGTGGGTATGATAGTCAATACCCATGTAAGGAAGAAATGAGTGCAGGTGCTGGAGAGAGTGGTAGTTCTTCGGGTAAGTATCAGGTTGGTGCATATCAAGATATAAAAGGTGTGGAAGGTTTGGATGCTCATCATGTAGGACAAAAAGCATTGATGAAAAAGGTGGTTGCAGATTATGATGAGTTAACGGCACCTGCAATTAATGTTCCGAAACTGGGACATACAAAGAGACATCCAGAAAGAGGGATTGTATCAAGGAGTACAAAGGGGATAACTAATGCAAGACAATTACTTGCAAGAGATTTATTTGAATTAAAGAGGGTATATCCTGACATACCTAATTCTGCACTGAAGGAATTAATAGATATGAATAAGAAAATGTATCCAGAAATGAGGAAATAGTAATTATGAATGAAAAATTTGTTGAAAAGATTTACAAAACAATAGTTGAAGACGGAGTCGGTGAATATAAAAATTTGCTTGATAACACAGCTCTAAAAAATGCTACAGACAAATATTGGATAAATGCATTAGAGTTGTATGAGAAATTGACTTCTGAAGAAAAAGAAAAAATGTTAAAATTTGCTGAACTTATTATGATTGATACAATTTCAAGTGTTTTTGGTATATTAGATGGTTCAAGTACCTTGTCTGGTGGAGATTTTGAATTTGAAGTTAGGATTAATGGTATTAGTACGGAAGATGAATTACAGGATACATTCCTTGAATTCGTAGAAGAAAATAATAATTAAAATCATCAATGTATCGAGCTTAATAATTTTGTAACATTTCTCTTGACGATCTCAAAGCCTCCATGTTACAATGGCACGCACAAGTGGGTGTAAGGGGGATGAAAAGTTCTCGTAATACCTAAACAAAAAACAGAATCGGGAATGATCTATTGACGATAACCGTCATGGAACATTCTCGATTTTTCTGTCATATGGCAATTCCGATAAAACTGTCCCGAAGCATAACATATTTTGGAACAGCAGAGAAAGTTATGCCATACCACATTTCTCCCAACGGCTTTGCCGGTGGGTGTTTCTCGGCTTATGCCGTCCTCTGGCGGCATAAGCCCTTTAACCTGCACTATTTTCGACCCTAATATTTTTCTTATTTTCTAAAAGTATCTTCTTTCACATTTCCCCAACAAGCCCTAAAAAGTCTATCATGGGTAACTCTCGACTTCGCTCTTAAAATCGCACACAGGGGCAACACAGGCTCTCACAGGGGTAAGAGAAAGTTGTTTTGTCTGTCTAAAAATTGAATTTGTGCATTATTACCGTTTTTCTTCTGTTTTTGGTCTATGGCATAAAGCCAATTCAGCCGCCAAATCGTCAAATTTCCCTCCAATTTTTCAAAAACAAAAATTTTGACTTGCAACCTTTTCTGTTCAGAGTTAACATCACACACCACAAAAGCAATTCGTAAGTCTTTTGTGACTCCTGCGTTCTGCAGGAAATATCCATCTTTATGAAAGTCAGCGGTATTTCTTTTGAAATACTTTGTGCCTGACCAGAAGTAGATAGACTTTACCACTCTTGCCGACCCAGTTGCAGAAGCGTAATTCTGGGACACTGGCTTAACAGTTGAGATTGCCACTATTTTGCCAAACATTGAGATTGGAGATGATTGAGAATGACAAAAGAAGATTTTATCTATGTGGGTATCGACTTGCATAAGGAAACCCACACAGCAGTTATGATTGACTGCTACAATCAAAAGCTTGGAGAGATTACTTTCCCAAACAGACCAGCTGATTTTCCTAAGCTGGTTACTAAAGTAAAAAAATGTAATACAGAGGGAAAAGAAGTCCAAACTATGGTTTAGATGTAGCAGGTCAAAATATGTTTGACTATTTTAACAAACCTGCATTAGATGATGCCATAAACGCAGGTAAAGAGATACGATTTTCACATAATCCAGAGGCATATGGTGAATGTGCATTGAAATGGGAATGGGATTATTTGCAAGAAAAACATGGGTATTTTGCATTAGAAAAAAAGGAGATTTTTGGTATGCAACAAAATAATTTTAATGATATTAGAATCGATACGGGTAAAAAAATAAAAAAAATATTTGGTAATAAAATTAGAGGTATAGAATATTATGATGTGGTGGAAGAAGCAGGGCATTGGTCGTTTAAAATAGGTTTTTTTGCTTATGATTATTTTTACGTTGTTTTCACTTATGAACTTGATATTATAGGGTTTTCTATAGAAGTTGGAAATGGAAGATTAATAAGCGTAATGAATACACACAATTGCTATTCAAATACAGATATGGAAGCTTATATACAACGAATTGTTGAGGAACTTGAATTAAGAATTCCAGATAAATATCTGCAAACACGAGGTTGGTTATAATTTTAAATTCTTTTCCAGACTGCTGATATCGGTCTGCTTCTTGCAAATATCGTGCCCGAAGTCTGCCTTTTTATCATCTTACATAGAGAAAGTGCTCAGCTGGCTCAAGAAAACATCAAGTCAGAAATCTTGATTCAGATGCAGGTTTTCAATTGAAACTGCTCCATCCGTATGTTTACTAAAAGAGGAGGGAGCGATGGTGTGAATAAAGATTGATCCGGAAATGCTGGATATCTATATGGAATTGTTGAACAAGCTTATGGCAGGCAGCGAAACGGACGGAGGCAATGCCAGACTGGAAGTATCAGGCGCAGGAAAGACGGAGGATGGACTGGTACGATATAATGAGGAAGTCAACAAGCTGGGAGATGATCTGAGGGAATTGTATGGAAATGTGGGGGAAATACTTGGCAGGATCAGGGATGGAACACTGGAGGCAGATATTTACGGAGCAGAGAGCATAAAAGCAGAAGCTGTGACGGAGAAATGGAGTGATCAGGGATGGTGAGGGATATTCTGGATGAGAGAAATGAAGCAAATGTCGTAGTTTTTTGTGCAGAAAATATTAGAAAATATTTTTAAAGTGAAAGAACACATCCCAGTATTTATTGGAGATTTCGGTGATGATCCTTATTGCAATGTGAAAAATGAAAATGCCGTACATTTTGAAAACACAGACTTCACATTTTGCGTGAGAGGAAAAAGAAAACTGAAAAAATACGGCTACGGCAGTGGCTTCAGCAGCGTCTGCTACATTAACTGGAGCACTTGCAGGCAGTGCAGTTCCGGGGCTTGGAAATATTGCTGGTGCTATAGTTGGATTTGGAATAGGGTTATTTGTAGCATATGTAGATGATTCAGATTTAGATGGAAATGGAAAATCTCTAAGAGATGATATAAAAGATATTGTTTATGGATTAGTAAGTGGAGAAAATGGTGAAAAAGAATAAAGAAATATTAAAACAGGCAGGCGTAATGAGTTTTTTGTATTTGATATTATGTTTAGGTGGTGCATATGAGAGCTACTATCGGGGAGCCGATTTAAAACTTACAGCGAGAATTGCAGGCTGTGTATTGTTACTTATGTGGGGTGGAATATTTATATTTATAATCAAAAAAGAATATGATTCCAGAAAATATTTAGGGTATATCTATTTATTAATTTCCTTGGGACTTATGTTGCAGACAGTGATACAAGGAAATATACCTGTTGAGAGCAGAGTAAAAATGTGTATTGCTGGTTATGTAGCGACACTTGTAGTTGGATTTCTTGTAGGATTATATGCAACAAGGAAGATTATTGTGAAGAATAAATTTGTAAAAGAAATGTTACATGTGGGTTGTACTATATTAGGATTTTTGATTATTTTTATATGTTCAACAGGGAGGATGTTTTTTGGACGCAGGGGAGCAATATTAGTAGAAATGACAGGAGGACAAAAAAATAGTGGAAGATGCTTGTGGTATATTATCTTAGGTATGACATGCTTGTTTAACTTTATTAGCATTTTACTTATAACCTGTGTTGCAGTAGAACCGGATCATTTTAAAGAGAAGAAACAAGGCAAATAATTAATAATCATACTCAAATAAGATAAAAGGACATCATTTGCACCAAAATTATCTTCAAAATTTGTCCCATATTTAAGAAATTTAGTTTCACATGAAGAAATTGGGGAGATAGCAGATTGGCTTGTTAAGTATGCAAGGAGTTGTGCTTTAGATGCAAAAATAAATATTGATTTCAATGGCAACATATGAAGTTAAAGGCATATTCAGTATCTGCTTAATATTATGTGTTTTAGAAGGAAGTTATTTCCTTTTATTTTGGCATAATAAACAAATTATTTTTACATGGATTATATATCGTTCAATCTTTGGAATAGAAAAAATACATATTGAAACGGGAATGATGAAAAAATGTGAAGATGTTGAGAGAGTAATAAAAGAAAAGGGTTATTTACAAGTAAAAATCAAATAGGTATAGCAATTGAGAGTAGATTTTATTAGAATAATTTTATTGTTATAAAGCCTTGGGAAGCGGCGGAAGCCGGACAGAGGACAGAAGATATGATGCCGGAGTTGATTTTGTTAAAGAATTGGCTCTGTTAAAGCAGGAATGTCATACTATATTTGGCAAGCATTTTCAAATTTTGGAGGGGTTTCTGTGGGAGGTTGTGTTTATATTGTAGCAGATTATGCTTCTAAAAAAATATTTGAAGGATGTCCTGCAAGTGAATAAGTAGTCACGCTATGTTTCATAATAAAAGGAAGTTAAGGAGGGAATATTTCATCAATTGCCCATGATGAATGTGAAAAAAATGGTAGTATATTATAGTTTTGTATTTTACTGTATGGTAATGTTTAGTTTTATTGCTTGCATAATACTCTTATGTAAAGCTTTTGGCGGAGTTGTATTCGAGGTTCAGACTTATATAAACAGCAAAAGAGAGGTAGAGGTATCGCCAAGAGGAACCCGGATATTTTCTAAGTGGTTTGCTGGAATATTAGGGATATTTTTTATTTATACATTTTTTAGAAAATTCATCCATTCTTTGATATCTTTCTCATGTCCGTTATCACTTGGATGGTAAAA
>ERZ827524.410-NODE-410-length-57154-cov-3.418291_pt1 | contig 57154 bp, 51 predicted proteins | sample MGYA00519702_ERZ827524 | MGnify/ENA primary metagenome ERZ827524 (study PRJEB31778, sample SAMEA3449341) | human gut metagenome | biome: human gut; feature: human-associated habitat; material: faeces | place: United Kingdom | collected 2010/2012 ...
ATTCTAAATTAATAAAACAGCAAAATTATAAAACTGTTAATTAACGAAAAAATCAAACTAAAAAGAAGGTGACTATTGAAAATTCATTATTCTCACGCAAAAAAGGAAACGTACCAATAAATACGTTTCCTTTTTTTATTGTGAAGCTTGATAGAGTACATTATAAAAGGACTCATCCGCCTGTTCAGCTTTATTGTTCGCTAATAACATCAACAGGTGTTACGGTAATCTCTACGATCTCCGGGAAGTTGAACAGACGAAATGGAAATCCGCTGTTTCCCAGCCCGCGGCTGATAATCAGTTTGGAATCTGTTCCGTGAATCCCCTCGGTATAGTTTGGGAAAAATCCCTGCCCCGGTGCATATACCGGTCCGATAAATGGAAGGCGGAATTGTCCGCCGTGTGCATGCCCTGAAAGCATGAGATCAAAGTCGTATTTCTGATAGGATGCATCACCGATTGCTGCAAAATTTTCGGGATAGTGAGAAAGCAGTAATTTAAAGCCCTCATGCTGTGCCAAGGAAGCAAATAAATCGGTGTAATCGGTGTATACGTATTTACCTTTTTTTCTTTGATAATAATTTTGAAACGAGCCTTGATTTTCATCCAACCCTAAAATCGTGACACAGTTATCTTTGATTGGAATTTCAATAAGCTCATTTATCAGAACGACGATACCGGTGTTTTTTAATGATGTAATGATTTCATTGAATTTATCGCCGCGATGTTCATGATTCCCGGGAATATATATGACCGGAACTGCAACGTTCAGTTTGCCTAAAAAAGCAGCCATATTGTCAATACCAACCGTACTGTCATCAATTAAATCGCCGGTAAAGACAATAAAATCTGGTTTGCAATTTAAAACTGACTGATATAGCTTTCGGTTGTTTTTTCCGAATTCTTTGCTGTGGAGATCAGAAAGATGAACGATTTTAAATTCGGAAGAGACGTCGGCTGTAACGGTATATTGCGATGTTTCCAAATGATTGTTCTGAAAAAAAAGAAAGGCAAGAAAAATCCCGATTATCAAGCATGTTATTATAATCAGAAATATGATTTTTATGATATCCACCTTAGCACCCCTCCGGCATTTCAAGAAGTTATTGTGAAAGAACATTTGCTTTGGCTGTGTCGGCAGAAATGCAGTATCGGCGTTTGGAATGATTCAAAATCCCGGCAGGAATATAGGCAATAAACATCATGGCAATACCGCAGATTTCCAACCATAAAATCGGTATGTTAAAATACTGCAAAAACGGAAATAGCTTAATAATGTGGGGCGGCAGGGTGGTGGTCATAATATAATTGGTGCCGAAGAGATTATTAAAAACGAAGATAGACGCAAAAATGATATTCCCTAAAAGAAAAGCTTTTTTTATATCTTTTAACTCTATTTGGTACTCCAGTACAAACAGGCAATAAAGACCTGTGAGCAGCAAAAAATGATGGCTGATCACAAATTGATAGGATAGAAAACGGTCGGCGCGCATTGGTGTATTAGGCCAGATCATAGCGGGCAGGGGACCGATCCAAGTGAAAAAGTAAACCGAGCGAAAAAGTTTTTGGTTGCCGGTGACCAAAACATACATAAAAAGATATCCACTGATAAAGCAAAGATGCAGCGGTAGGTGCAATTTCCAACTGTATACACCTTTCAGAACAAAGAACAGGTACAGCAACAACATGTTTATAAAAAATATCGCCGCCATAATGTATCGAAATTTTTCTTTATACTTCCATTGTTTGATCTGTGTCCGTTTTATGTATATGAAAATGCCAATCACCAATGTAGACAGCAAAAGGAAAATGTGTGAGGGACCGAACAGATTGATTTTATCAACTTGGTCGGTTTCATCCAGAAAAAAATTAAACCAAAATTCGGACAATGGATTCATCTCATTTCACTTTTTTTGTTTTCATTTATTATATTCTCTGTAGGTAATGCTGTCAAGAAAATAGCCATATTCTTAAGGAATGATTAAGAATATGGGGAATCGACTTGATGGTGGAAAGAATAAAAGCTTTTGTATTTTTCGTGTTTTCTATTGACATATTTTGTCGGTTGATTTATAATATAACAATAATAAAAGGGAGTAGCTTACGATTATTCGTGACAATCAGCGACATTCCGGCTCTTTGCCCGCTGTTGTATTAAAAAGCAAGACTTTTGTTACAGTGAAGCCTGTAACAGAAGTCTTTTTTACGGTAAAAAATAAATAATATATACTGGAGGTCTTTGTTTGGAATCTTTATTTGAAACAGTGCTGCAAATCCAATGGCAGCAGGTAGTAATGTGGTTGATTGGCGGTATTTTAATCTATCTTGCGATTAAAAAGGATATGGAGCCTTCGTTGCTTCTGCCGATGGGCTTTGGCGCAATTATGGTAAACCTGCCTTTATCCGGGGCAATTACTCAGATTCAAGACGGTGTTAAAGAAATCGGCGTTTTAGATGTGCTGTTTGACTCGGGTATTGCCAATGAATTGTTCCCGTTGATTCTGTTTGTCGGTATCGGCGCAATGATTGACTTTACTCCGCTTTTGTCTAATCCTAAATTAATGATATTCGGTGCAGCAGCACAGTTCGGTATCTTTTTCACCTTATGCATGGCTACGCTCTTGGGATTCAATCTCAACGATGCGGCATCGATTGCAATTATTGGTGCGGCAGACGGACCCACTTCCATCTTTGTCGCTAACTTCCTGAAGTCTGACTATATCGGCGCTATTATTGTGGTTGCCTACTCTTATATGGCTCTTGTTCCGATTGTTCAGCCTCCCGTTATCAAATTGATGACCTCTAAAAAGGAACGCAGGATCCGAATGGAAGCTTCTACCAAACAGGTTTCCAAAACAACAAAAATTCTGTTCCCGATCATTATTACAATGGTTGCAGGTTTGGTTGCTCCTAAAAGCGTTTCTTTGATTGGATTTTTGATGTTCGGTAATCTGATCCGCGAATGCGGTGTTCTGAATAATTTGTCTGAAACAGCCCAAAAAGTATTGGCTAATTTGGTAACGCTATTTTTGGGTATCACGGTGGCAACAAAAATGCAGGCTGCGCAATTCTTGAGTCTGGAAACTCTCATGATATTAGCGCTTGGTTTGTTTGCATTTGTATTCGATACCGTTGGCGGTGTTTTAATCGCTAAACTCTTTAATTTGTTCTCTAAGAAAAAAATCAACCCGATGATCGGTGCAGCAGGTATTTCGGCATTCCCGATGTCTGCCAGAGTGGTTCATAAGATGGGTCTGGAAGAAGACAAGCAGAATTTCCTTTTAATGCACGCCGCGGGAGTCAATGTTTCCGGTCAAATTGCTTCGGTAATCGCCGGAGGTCTTATTTTGAAATTATTTGGTTAATTGCGATCCGGTTGAATTTCGGAGATTTTGTTGTTTTGATTTTGACTTAGGTATAACGAAACAAATTCAGAAAGGAATGAAATGAAAATGAAATTTGATTTCGATGCTATGCTGGCTGTACTTCCTAAGGCATTAGAAGGTTGGCTGGGAGTGTTTGTTGTCATTGGTATTATTATTGTTGCCACTTATCTGCTAAACTGGATTTTTTCTAAACGATAAATAATGAGTAAAATAAAATATCCGCCGGCTATGCCGGCGGATATTTCAGGCTGTCGAAAAACTCTAAGTTATAACCTTTTTTAATGGAGAAACCGAGGACATGTGCATCGCGTCTTATCCATCAAGACGAACGACCTCGACAATCCGCGTCGCAACGCGGATTGTGGGGTACGGTTGGGATGAAGGGGGCGTCTCGTTGAAACGAGACGTGTCCCTCTCCCAGAGCGTTGTCGACTTTATCGACACGCTCAAATACCCGCCGGCATAGCCGGCGGGTATTTATTTTACTGTTAATTTACCATTTTTCAATGAAACACAACAATTTAATTTTCTTTTCCTTTGTTTTGTTGGGTTGCTTTTTTTCCGTTTGTCTTGCTTGCGTTTTTATCTGAGCAGAGTTCGGAACTTGTATTAGAGTCAACTTGCGGAGTGGATTCATCAGGTGAAACGCTTGCCTCAGAGCCGGTATTACTGCTGGTTAAATCGGAAGATACGATATCTGAAGATACATCCTTATCGGTTTCTGTCTTGTCGTCCTGCTTATCATCCCTGCTATCTTTGCGATTTGCCTTTATTTCTTTCATGATATCTTTGACAGGTTTGTTTAGCCATTCTTCCGTGTTGATGGCGGTGGGATCAGACACACTTTCTTGAAGCTTTTGCACTAAGTTCAGCTTGCCGGGAGTAGTTCCCAATTTTCGCGCTTCTTCTACTCGATCCTTGCCTACGTGATTTGCCTCCACGGTAACCTCATCGCCGGCGACGTTTTTAGCATTTTCTTTTAAACGGACTGCCATTTTTTCTGCCTTTTTTAAATCTGCGCCTGATGTTGCAATTACAATACCGCCGTCATTTTCGCCGAAATAACCGTCTTCTTTTATTTGAGCTATTGTTAAGGAAATAGCATCATCAATGGTATGATTGCTTAAATTCTTGAGGTCAACTTCCTTTAAAATTTCCGTCCCGTCCTCATTAACAGCCTTTGCCGTTAAAACTCTGTCAAATCGATTTAGCGTATATTCGATTGACGGATTTACATCAAGGCTTACATAATAATACGGTGAATAATAAGCATAAGCGGTACCTCCGAGAGCAACTAATACGATTGCAGCCGCAGATGCAACCCATGCGGCAATATGTTTTTTTGCTTTTACATTTTCTTTCATTTCAATCACCTGACCTATTACATAATTTTTGTTTGTAATCTTTTCTATGCGACCGTCTTCTGAAAGAATCGCTGCAAACTTTCCTTGTATTTGTGTGACTACTGCTCTCATTGTTTTGACTCCTTCCTGATTGTCCGCATATAATACGCTAAGCAGGGATATTCTCCGGATAATATCTCTGTTGCCGCTATTATATATTTACGATGCCTTTCCAATATTTTTCGGGGTACTCCGGTATTTTTTTGTATTATTTGAAGCGATAACGTATTAGATGAGCGCATATGATCGATGAGAGAAGGGTTTTCCAGCAAAAAATTAATTGCTTTTTTACAAGCTGCTTTGGTTTTTTCCGCCTTTGGAGAGCAATAGGCCAAATCGAAAAAAGTAAAGCCGTATTTAGAAAAACAGTCGTTTGCAGAGGCTATTTCTTCTTTTAATTGCCATTGATCTTCATAAGCGATTTTTTGATTGATGTTTTCTTTCAGACCGATTTGATCTTCCTCTGATTCATCATTAAATAGTTCTGTGCTGACCAATATTTCATTTTCATAGCGTTTTTGTTTGCGTGCGTAGTCAATCAGCCGCCGCTTGATAATCAACTTTGCAAATGGCATAAATTCTCCGATAGACGGATCGTAATGGTTGACGGCACTGACAAATCCTTCAAGGGCAACAGACCATTCATCATCGTGCTTGGAAATATATTTTTCGGTGCTGTCCGATGCACATCTCAGAATAAAAAATTCATATTTGGAAACTAATTCTTCTAAATCAGTTTGTTTATGCCGGGCTTGTATGATATGATAAGAATCTTTATTGTCCATTAGTGCAGCCCCTCTATGATTATATTGAAATACGATTAATTGAGAGTGAAAACCAAGTCCAAAATCATGGTATTATTTTAAATACTTTTTTAGATACATGCCGGTGAATGATTCCGGACAGTCGGCAATCTGTTCCGGAGTGCCGCATGCAACGATTTGACCGCCATTGTCACCGCCGTTGGGACCTAAATCAATGATATAGTCAGCGGTTTTAATGACATCCAAATTGTGCTCGATTACCAGCACGGTATTAGAATTATCCACCAACTTTTGCAGTACCTCGATCAATTTATGCACGTCTGCCGTATGCAAACCGGTTGTGGGCTCATCCAGAATATAAATGGTTTTTCCGGTAGGACGTTTTGATAATTCGGTTGCCAGTTTGACACGCTGTGCTTCCCCGCCGGACAATGTAGTGGCAGGTTGTCCGATTTTGATATAGCCTAATCCCACATCGCATAATGTTTTCAGTTTGCGGTGGATTTTAGGCACGTTTTCAAAGAACAGCATTCCTTCTTCGACAGTCATTTCCAATACGTCGTGGATGGTTTTTCCCTTGTATTTTATCTCCAGTGTTTCCCGATTATATCTTTGACCTTTACAGACCTCACAGGGAACAAAAATATCCGGCAAAAAGTGCATTTCAATCTTCAGGATACCGTCACCTTGGCAGGCTTCACACCGACCGCCTTTTACGTTAAAGGAAAAACGCCCGGAATTGTATCCTCGTATTTTAGCGTCCTGTGTGGAGGCGTATAATTCTCTGATGTCGCCGAATACACCGGTATAGGTGGCAGGGTTGGAACGAGGAGTACGACCGATCGGGGATTGGTCAATGTCAATTACCTTGTCCAGATGTTCCAATCCTTCCATTTGTGTAAATTCTCCGGGCTTGATGCGAGCACGATTGAGCTTGCCGGCAAGGTTTTTATAGATAATCTCATTGACCAAAGAGGATTTTCCGGAACCGGATACGCCGGTGACGCAGGTAAAGGTTCCCAGAGGAACAGACACGTTGATATTTTTCAGGTTGTTTTCCGTCGCTCCGGTCACCTTTAAAAAGTTTCCGTTGCCTTTTCTTCTGACAGAAGGCACCTCAATTTTTTTTGTACCGTTCAAATATTGTCCGGTGATAGAATCGGGGCAGTTTATAATGTCGTTTACATCTCCGGTACAGATGACCTCTCCGCCATGGACGCCTGCGCCCGGTCCGATATCTACGATAAAGTCGGCGGCACGCATTGTGTCCTCGTCATGTTCTACTACGATTACCGTATTCCCGCTGTCACGCAGTCGTTTGAGGGTTGCAATCAGCTTGTCATTGTCCCGTTGGTGCAGTCCGATACTCGGTTCGTCCAAAATATATAAGACGCCTACTAATGAGGAACCAATTTGGGTTGCCAACCGGATTCGTTGGCTTTCTCCGCCGGACAAGGTGCCGGAAGAACGCAATAATGTCAAATATTCCAAACCGACGCTTTGCAGAAATCCGAGTCGTTCTGTAATTTCTTTTAAAATACGATCAGCTATCATGGAATCGCGTTCCGACAGCTTTAGATTTCGGATAAATTCAAGTGCATTTGTGACTGACATTTTACAAAAATCAATAATATTGATACCGCCCACTGTGACAGAAAGAGATATTTTTTTCAATCGGTCGCCATGACAGTCGGGACAGTTGATATGACTCATGCACTGTGCGATTTCATCCCGCATAAATTCGCTGTTCGTTTCTTTGTAACGACGCTCCAGATTGTTGATAATGCCCTCAAAATCAGTATTATAGGTACCGCTTCCATATTCATTTTGGCGGTACATCTTAATTTTTTCTCCTTTGGTGCCGTATAAAATAACATCAACAGCTTCTTTCGGCAAATCTTTAATCGGCGTATCCAAAGAAAAGTGATAATGTTTGGACAGTCCGACAAAGTACATGTTTGCAATGGTGCTTTCGTCACCGAAGGTCCAGCCGCTCGCTTTAATTGCACCTTGCTTAATGGACAGCTCTTTGTTGGGAATCACCATGTCGGGATCGACCTTTAAGAAGGTACCTAATCCGGTACAGGTTTCACAGGCGCCGTAAGGATTGTTAAATGAAAACATCCGAGGCGTTAATTCTTCAATGCTGATGCCATGCTCTGGACAGGCATAATTTTGTGAAAATAAAATTTCTTCGCCATCAATGACGTCGATAATTGCCAATCCGCCTGAGAGAGCGACCGCTGTTTCCAGACTGTCGGTTAAACGGGAACGGATTTCTTCTTTGAGTACCAGCCGGTCAACCACAATTTCAATACTGTGTTTTTTATTCTTTTCCAGGGAAATACTTTCGGATAGATCATAAATATTTCCGTCGACGCGCACCCGTACAAACCCGCTTTTTTTAGCGGATTCCAGTTCTTTGACATGTTCCCCTTTGCGCTGTCTGACTACGGGAGCCAAAATTTGCATTTTGGTTCCGGGTTCCAGCGCAAATATTTTATCTACAATCTGGTCAATGGTTTGCTGCTTGATTTCTCTGCCGCAGATAGGGCAATGCGGAATACCGATTCTCGCATAGAGAAGTCGCATATAGTCATAGATTTCGGTAACGGTACCGACGGTGGAACGGGGATTTTTTGATGTTGTTTTTTGGTCAATCGAGATGGCAGGGGAGAGTCCCTCGATAGAATCTACATCAGGCTTTTCCATTTGCCCGAGAAATTGTCTGGCGTAGGATGACAAGCTTTCCACATAACGCCGCTGACCGTCGGCATAAATGGTGTCAAACGCCAAAGAAGACTTGCCGGAACCGGACAATCCGGTAAAAACAACAAGCTGGTCACGGGGAATTTCCAAATCAATATTTTTCAGATTGTGTTCTCTGGCCCCTTTTATAATAATCTTATCTTTTTGCAAAATTAAATCCTCCGAAAACATTTGTTCTTTTTAATAATATATGCCGGAATCCATCCGACATATATTATTATACGATATTCCTGCAAAAAATCAATAGCAGCAGTTCACTTTTCTATTAATTAAATTTGGTTTAATGCTTCCAACAGCAATTCCTTCATTTTAGCCGGGTTGCCTTGACCTTTGGAAGCCTTCATACACTGTCCCACCAAGAATCCAAGCGCATTGGTTTTTCCGGCATGATAGTCATCAATCGATTTTTGATTATTTTTGATGACTTCTTCTACGATGGTGTTAAGCGCAGAGGAGTCGGATATCTGTGCCAGATTTTTTTCCTTAATGATGTCGTCAATGCTTTTTTCTTCTTTGACAATGATTTCAAAAATGGTTTTTCCGGCAGTGGTGGAAATTTTTCCTCCCTCAATGCACTCGAGCAAATAGGAGAGATTTTCGGCATGAATGTTGGTTTGTGCAATCGTTTTTCCGGTTTCGTTCATGTATCGGGTAATATCTCCTAAAATCCAGTTGGCAACCGACTTGGAGGATACTTTTCCGATTTTCATGACCGCCTCAAACAGTTCGGATTTTTCAATGCTTTCCACAATCAGCAATGCATCGGTGTAAGAAAGAGAATAATCCTTCATATATCTTGCTGTTTTCTTGTTTGGCAATTCCGGAATTTGCGCTTTCAGACCGGAAACGTAATCATCTTCCAAAACGATGGTCAACAGGTCGGGCTCCGGAAAATAACGGTAATCCTGCGCGTCCTCTTTGGAACGAAGCGGAACGTTTTCTCCTTTGACGTCATCCCAACGCCTTGTTTCCTGCAAAATGGTGCCGCCTTGCTCCAAAACTGCAATTTGTCTGGCGGCTTCGTAATCAATCGCGCGCATTGCACCGCTGAACGTATTCACGTTCTTCATTTCACAGCGAGTGCCAAACTCAGCAGCGCCTTTTTTGCGCACCGAAACGTTGACATCACAACGGATAGAACCTTCTTGCATTTTACAGTCAGAGATATCCAAATACTGCAAGGTGGATTTGATGGTTTCCAGATAAGCTTTGGCTTCTGTCGAGCTTCTGAGATCCGGTTCGGATACGATTTCTATTAATGGAACGCCGCATCGGTTAAAATCAACCAGCGAACCGGCGAAACTGTCGTCGTGCAGTAATTTGCCGGCATCCTCTTCAATGTGAATACGGGTAATCCCGATTCTTTTTTCGGATACTTTTCCGTCCTGCTCCACTAAAACATCCAGATACCCGTCTTCGCAGAGAGGTACATCAAATTGAGAGATCTGATATGCTTTCGGTAAATCCGGATAGAAATAGTTTTTGCGGTCCTGTTTACAAACATTGTGAATGGTACAATTCAGAGCGTGCCCCATTTTAACGGCATATTCCACTACCTTTTCATTCAGGGTAGGCAGGGTGCCCGGCATACCCATACAAATCGGGCAGCAGGCGGTATTGACCTCAACGCCGAATTTGTTTTTGCAGCTGCAATATATTTTTGATTGAGTCGATAATTCGGCATGAACTTCTAAACCGATAATGACTTCATAATCTTTAAAATCCATATGATAATTGTCCTTTCAGAGTTAATCATAGCTGAAAATTTTTTTACAGCGCGATCGGCACTTGAAAACCGCCGACCTGATTTTCATACCAATCTGCAGCATTCAGCAGAATATCTTCGCTGAATTTTGCGCCGATCATCTGCATCCCGATAGGCAGACCGGAAGGATCTGTGCCGCAGGGAATACTCAAAGCAGGCAATCCCGCAATATTAACCGTAACAGTACAAATATCACCGGCATACATTTTCAACGGATCATCGACATTTTCGCCCAGCTTGAAAGCGGTCATCGGGGTAGTAGGCGTCAATATCACATCGCAATCGCAAAATGCAGCGGCAAATTCAGAGGCAATCCGCTGTTGCAGCAGCTTTGCTCGCTTATAATAAGCATCATAATATCCCGAGCTGAGCACAAAAGTACCGAGCAGGATTCTTCTTTTTACTTCATCACCGAAACCTTCGCTTCGGGTGTTTTCATACATTTCGGTGAGATTGCCGAAGCTGTCAGCACGATAGCCGTATTTTACGCCGTCAAATCTCGCAAGGTTGGAGGAGGCTTCGGCCGAGGCGATAATGTAGTAGGCGGACAATGCATAATCGGTACTGGGCAGTGAAATTTCCTTCACACAGGCGCCGTTTTGCTCAAACATTTTTGCAGCTTTAAGGATAGAATCCTTCACCTCGCTATCGATGCCCTCTCCAAAATATTCCTTAGGTATACCGATTCTCAGACCGCTGATTCCTTTTCCGAGGCAATCCAGATAATTCGGATAGGAACGATATGCCGATGTGGCGTCCATCCGGTCGCGTCCGCAGATAGCGGAATAAAGCATTGCTGCATCTTTCACACTTTTTCCGATTGGTCCGATTTGATCCAGCGAGGAGGCGAATGCCACCAATCCATATCTGGACACGGTACCGTAGGTCGGCTTCAGTCCGACGGTGCCGCAGAAAGAAGAGGGCTGACGGATGGAGCCGCCGGTGTCGGAACCCAGGGCTAAAACCGCTTCGCCGGCGGCAACAGCGGCAGCGCTTCCGCCGGAGGATCCGCCCGGAACTCTGGTGAGATCAACCGGATTTTTGGTTTTCTTAAAATAAGAGGTTTCGGTGGAGGAGCCCATGGCAAATTCATCCATATTCAGCTTGCCGGTCATGACGATGTCGCAGGCTTCCAGCTTGTCCATCACAGTAGCGTTATAAGGCGGAACAAAATTAGAAAGCATTTTGGAGGCACAGGTGGTCAAAACGTCTTTGGTGCAGATGTTGTCTTTGATACCGATCGGGATACCGGCAAGGTTGGACATCTCTGCATTCTCGGACCGCTTTTTATCCACTTCAGCGGCTTTTCTCAAAGCTGCTTCTTTGTTGAGTGTAATATAGGCGTCGACCTTTTCCTCTGTTTGCTCTATCCGCTCAAAGACGGCGGCAGTCAGCTCGGCTGAACTGATTTTTTTCTCCTGCAGTTGCTTTGACAATTCATAAGCAGTCATTTTATAGTATTCCATCCGTTCGATTCCTTTCCGATTATTCCACAACGCGCGGTACCACGACACAGCCGGCTTGGGTCTGCGGGGCATTTTTCATCAGTTCATCGCGCTTATAATTGTTTTCTGCAACATCTTCCCGCATTTTCATGGGGTTGGAGGGATCAATCAGCGTGCCGTCTCCTGAAATCTCAGGCAGATTTTCTACCATTCCGATGATTCCCGCCATGTCCTTTTCAAAACCTGCAATTTGATTTTCCTCAATTTTCAGGCGGGAAAGTTTTGCCAGTTTTTTAATATCAATTTCCATATTTATTACCATTCCTTTCGGGGATTATGACCGGAGATTGCCGGTACAGATTGATATTTTCTTTTGTTTAGGCGAGCATTTGCTGAAAGGCTTCTTCGTCCAGAATAGGAATGCCCAGCGTTTGCGCTTTGGTTAACTTGCTTCCGGCGTCTTCACCGGCTAAAACATAGCTTGTTTTTTTGGATACGCTGCTGCTGACCTTTCCTCCCATGGATTCAATGATTTCCTTTGCCTGATCGCGGGTATAGGTAGGCAATGTGCCGGTCAGCACAAACGTCAATCCCTCTAACGCAATCCCTTTTTGTTTGGATTCGGAAGTTAAGTTCACTCCTGCACGCCGAAACTGTTCAATCAGAGCGAGGGATTGCGGTTGGGCAAAATATTCCGCTACACTTTGCGCAATGATCGGGCCGATACCGCTGATCGCGGATATTTCTTCCATCGACGCCGAAATGAGCGCGTCAATGCTATTGAACTTTTCGCAAATCAGTGCCGCAGCTTTTTGCCCCACATTGCGGATACCCAACCCGAACAATAACCTTGATAAATCATTGGATTTGCTGGTTTCGATGGAACGAAGTAAATTATCCACGGATTTTTCGCCCATTCGCTCCAAATCTGTCAATTCGTCACGATTTAGATAATATAAATCAGCCGAAGAAGCAATATGATTGTTCTCAACTAACAATTTTACCACAGCAGGACCCAATCCGTCAATATTCATTGCCTGTCTGGAAGCAAAATGAATGATATTTCTGAGCAGGGTAGCCGGACATTTCGGATTTGTACAGCGATATACCGCTTCGTCAGCCGGCTTTACAACAGCACTGCCGCAGGAAGGGCAGATATCCGGAATGCGATAGGGAATACTGTCGGGCGCATGGCCGACCGAGCAAACCACTTCGGGAATGATCTCTCCGGCTTTGCGGACTACGATGCGATCTCCGATACGGATATCCTTTTCATCAATGAAATCTTGGTTGTGCAGTACAGCCCGACTGACGGTTGTTCCCGCTAGCAGGATCGGTTCAAATACGGCTGTGGGGGTTAATGCGCCGGTGCGCCCGACATTGATTTCAATATTCAGCAAGGTGGTTTCTTTCTCTTCGGGCGGATATTTAAACGCAACTGCCCATTTGGGAAATTTAGCGGTACTGCCAAGTAACTCCCGGTCTGCAAAACTGTTTATTTTTATGACGGCGCCGTCGATATCAAAAGCGTAAGCGTTGCGGTTGTTGCCGATTGTGTCTATCTCTGCCAATGCATCCTGAATGTCAGTATAGGTATGATAAGAGGGGATAACCGGAAAACCCAAATCTTTCAGAAAATCCAGTGATTGCTTGTGAGAGGTTAAGGTAATCCCCTCTATTTGCTGGATGTTAAAAACGAAAATATCCAATTTTCGCTGTGCAGTGATTTTCGGATCCTTTTGACGCAACGATCCGGCAGCGGCGTTTCTGGGGTTTTTAAAGGGCTGTTCATCATTTAGCTCCTGCTTTTCCACCAGTTCCAAGAAACTGCTTTTCGGCATATAAACTTCTCCGCGTACCTCTAAAAAAGGGATTGCTTGAGAAAGCTTATGCGGAATAGAACGAATGGTCAGAAGGTTAGCGGTTACATCTTCGCCGATAAATCCGTCTCCGCGTGTAGATCCCCGTACCAAAACACCGTCTCGATACTCTAATGACACCGATAAACCGTCTATTTTTGGTTCTACAACAAATTCGGGACTGACAATTTTTTCTTGGCAGCGTTGTGCAAAGCCGATTAACTCGGAGCGGTCAAAAACATCTTGTAAACTGCCCATTTGTACGGTATGTGTTACCTTTTCAAATAGGTTTAACAGTGCCTGACCTCCAACATGCTGCGTTGGAGAGTCCGCTGTAACAAGCTCCGGAAATTCCTTTTCCAGCTGCTTCAGTTCGTTCATCATCATATCGTATTCATAATCGGATATTTCCGGATCATCCATGTTATAATAGCGGTTACTATGATAATTAATTTGCGATTTTAAATCGTCTATCCGTTTTTGAGCAGCAGAATAATCCATATTAGACTATCATTCCTTTTTATCATTTCGATTGACAAGTATAAACTGTTTGTAAGCATCAAAAAATGATGCCTTTGTTTTTTATTATAACACAGAATGCTATTGTTTACCATTTAAAAATGAAATTTCTTGATGATATAAATACAGCTTTCGCGGTTACACGAAAGCTGTATATTCCAAAGTTATCTTTTAAATAATACATCCTCTTCTGTTTTTACCTTGGGTGCCTTTTCAAAAGATATGGAGTCTTCTTCCTCCAATAGGTCATCCAGCGTGTAAGAGAATGTTTTGCTGTCCGGCATGACATCTTGTTGTTCCAGCTCAAGCTGTTCCTGTCTGGATTTTATTTTTATATGTAACAGAAGAGTGATTGCCAATAATATTAGAGTAATTGCGCCAACACAAATGTAAAAAGATATCCGATTGTTTCCGGATTGCAAAAAAAGTACCGCTTTTCCCAGATAACTGATTTTATTTGTTGCCTTTCCGACCACCACAATATCATTGATGGCAAGAGCAGTGTTATGACCGGCTTTGTCGCTTAAAGAAATTTCATCCGCATTGATTTCTTCGATTTTGCCGAATTGAACTTCCTGTCCATCAGCGGAAACAGGATAGTAGCATAGAAAATCGCCCAGTTTTATTGCGGTGATAGAGGTGGGCTTTACAATAATGATATCGTTTTTGTTCATTACCGGTTTCAAGTTGTTGTTTGTGTTAATGTAGAGATGATGCCCGAATACAAGCTTGTCCTGTTTGGCATTATGTTGAAATAATACGGAAAACAGCATTAGCAAGGCACAAGCAGAACAAAACACGATAATAATAATGTTTATTGTTGTCAAGAATACCAGAAGTCCTTTAGAACTGCTTTTCATGTTGATATATCACACCTTTTCGGATAAAATAAATATGTCATTTGTCAGTAGACAAAAGCGCTGTTTTCAACGAAGTTTATTGCTGCAATATTAAAAGATACGGCGCACTGCACCGTTAGCCGCAAGCGACACAGAACATACGAAATTTATGATTTCGGTCATGTTCCAAGGGTTATTAACGCCGTCGCTTGTCAGTCGACGGCGTTTTGCTTCGCTTTTGCCGCCATATATAACCGGCGGCATTTCGGCAAAGTCGAAACCACGCAAAGCTTTGCTCGATTTGCAGTTGATTTCGAAATTTATGATTTCGGTCATGTTCCAAGGTTATTATAGCGTAATTGTTATAAGATGGCAAGATACATCAGTGAAAATTTTTTATTTATTACTTTGTTTTGAATATATTTGTATTGACATTTATACTAATATTTAATATAATGAAAATATGAATTAAGTAAAGATGCATATTTTGTATACATATTGGAAATATATAGCGCGTTTTGCGTTATTATAAAATATGAGACAGAAAGGAGAAGTTGATATGAAAAGTAAAATAACTGCTTTATTGTTATCAATTTTCTTAGGCTCCATTGGTGTAGACCGTTTTTATCTTGGTTACATAGGTTTGGGGATTGTAAAATTGATTACTTGCGGCGGCTTTGGAATTTGGTCGCTTATCGACATCATTTTAATTGCTGTTGATAAATTGCCTACCAAGGATGGACAGCCGCTGACAAAATAAACGAAAAGCGGATTTCAAAAATAAGTAATGAAAAACGGACAGCCTACTGATTTCATTGGAAACCGGTAGGCTGTCTGTTTTTATTAGATTGCAATGCGTTTTGTAAAAGCATTTAATGGCAATAATAATTTTTGAAAGTATAAATGTATTGATCAGGAGCAGATTAAAACAGTTTTAGTCTAATATTTGACCATCAGTTGAGACGGTTACTACCTGCCAGGGAATAAATTTGCCGCTTGCCTGCAAAGCACGTTTTACTGCGTTTTCAATTCCTCCGCAGCAAGGGACTTCCATTCGAACGACTGTTACGCTTTTAATGTCGTTATTTGCTAAAATTGCTGTCAGCTTTTCAGCATAATCTTCTTCATCTAATTTGGGACAGCCGATGAGTGTAATATTATTTTTGATGAATCGGTTATGAAAATCTCCGTAAGCGTAAGCAGTACAATCCGCGGCAATCAGCAGATTGGCATTTTGAAAATAAGGCGCATTGACAGGCACAAGCTTAATTTGTACCGGCCATTGAGAGAGACGACTGGTTGCCGGCGTAGTTGTTTCAGAATGATAGGATTGATGATGAATCGTTTTGGATTGGGTGCCGGGACATCCGCAAGGAAGTTTTTCTGTATGTTTTTGTTCCTTATTGGCTTTTACTGCCGCTTCGTCATATGCCGGGGCTTCGCGTATCTCAAAACGAATGGCTTCGGTAGGGCACGCGGGCAAACAATCACCAAGTCCGTCACAGTAATCTTCACGCATTAGTTTTGCTTTACCGTCTATCATTGCGATGGCGCCCTCATGACAGGCAGCGGCGCAAGCACCGCAGCCATTGCATTTTTCTTCATCGATTTTAATTATTTTTCTTAACATGTTTTTATCCTCCGATTTTATTTTTAGTGCGCTCAAAATTATTTGTCACACCGTTCTTGACTCCGTGAACTTAGTTTACTATAATAATGATAAATAGTATGTTGGAAATCCAACAAAAGAAGGTAAAAATGAAAAAATATAATAAAATTCTTTTGAAGTCGCCGTTGTTTGCCGATATAAACGAAACGGATCTTGCGGAAATGTTGAACTGCCTGGGAGCTAAGATCAAGAATTATACAAGAAACCAATCAATATTTCTGGAAGGCGAGCCGGCAACATCAATAGGAATTGTTTTGTCGGGAGAAGTACAAATCATAAAAGAGGATTATTACGGTAATCGCAGTATTGTTGCGCTGATAGAACCGGCACAAATTTTTGCTGAAGCATTTGCATGTGCTCATATTAAGATGCTTCCTGTAAGTGTACTCTCTGTCTGTGACAGTGAGGTGATGTTGATTGATTGCGATCGCATCATGACCACTTGTGCAAGTTCCTGCGGATTTCATAATCAATTAATCCACAATCTCTTACGTGTAGTTGCGATGAATAATATTTTGTTAAATCGTAAAATTGAGTTGATTTCAAAGCGTACAACAAAGGAAAAAATAATGACTTATTTGATGTCGGAAGCCAAACGAGCCGGCAGTAATTTTTTTACTATTCCGTATAATCGCCAGGAACTTGCTGATTATCTTGGAGTTGAGAGAAGCGCAATGTCGGCTGAGCTTGGTAAACTGCGGGATGAGGGACTGATTGAATTTCAGAAAAGCCATTTTAAAATGATATAATTTCATGACATGAATTATTGAGACACTTTTTATGGTGAGTACAAAGGCAGCATTAAACGAAGGGCATAGGAGTCTGTTATATACATTTCTGTGTGCAGTAATAATGGATATAAAATATTTTATAAATTTTTCTTGACAACAACTTTTTGATTTGCTATAATATTATAGAAATGGAGAAGTCGCCTAGCCCGGTTTATGGCGCACGACTGGAACTCGTGTATGCGTTAATAGCGCATCGAGGGTTCGAATCCCTCCTTCTCCGCCAAAAATCCTCGCAAATACGCGGCTTTCGCCGTGTTTTTGTGGGGAATTTTTTTATAGATCTTTTTGAATTGTTGAATTTGTGTTGCTTTTGAGTTATAATCCAGTTAAAATGTAGGAATAATAAATAGATAAATCAGAAGGAGGCAGACTTATGTGTACGGCAGCAACCTATAAAACAAAGGCGTTCTATTTTGGCAGAACCCTGGATTATGAGTTTTCATATGGCGATGAGGTTGTCATAACGCCTCGTAATTATCCGTTTTCTTTTTGCAATATGGACAAGATAAAAAGTCATTATGCAATGATTGGTATGGCATATGTTGCGGATAATTATCCGCTTTATTATGATGCGGTCAATGAAAAGGGCCTTGGTATGGCGGGCCTCAATTTTGTGGGAAATGCAGACTATAAACAAAATGTACCGGGGAAGGACAATGTGGCGCAGTTTGAATTCATACCGTGGATTTTGAGTCAATGTGCCACAGTACAGGAAGCAAAGGCACTTCTGGAAAAAATTAATCTTGTTAGTATTGCTTTCAATAAAGATTTGCCGGTAGCGCAGCTCCATTGGCTGATTGCCGATCGTGAGGAATCGATAACAGTGGAGTCGGTACAGGAAGGAATTAGAATATATCACAATCCGGTAGGAGTTCTGACAAATAATCCGCCTTTTGAGGAGCAGATGTTTCAATTGAATAATTATATGCATTTATCTCCGAAACCGCCGAAAAACCATTTTTCTGATAAGCTACCTTTATATCCATACAGCCGTGGTATGGGCGCATTAGGACTGCCGGGAGACCTTTCATCTCAATCTCGTTTTGTCAGGGTTGCTTTTACAAAAATGAATTCGGTTTCCGGTGACTCGGAGTTAGAAAGCGTTAGTCAATTCTTTCATATTTTAGGATCTGTGGATCAGCAAAGAGGCTGTTGTGACATCGGCGAGGGAAAATTTGAAATTACAATTTACACCTCCTGCTGTAATGCAGATCAGGGAATCTATTATTATACGACTTATAATAACCATCAGATTACGGCAGTGAATATGCATAAAGAACAGTTGGACGGCGCTTGCCTGGCACGATATCCGCTGATTCTCGGCGAACAAATAAAAATGCAGAATTGAAAGATATGATTTGTTTCAGTATTTTTATTATGAAACAGGAGTTGCAAAGCAAATCCGTCGCGAAATAACAAAAAATATACTTTGGATTCTTTTAATCTGACTATTTTTTATTATGAAACTTGTATTGCTCTGTTTCGTATCAGATCATATAGTCTTTCAATAGATTTTGCTTTGCAAGAAAAAATTTGATTGTGAGAGGTATATGCTCCTTTCTTTTTCCCTAAAATGTATTGACATCATGCTTTATCTGATGTATAATATTAGCAATTTAAATGTTTAAAGCGATAAAACATTTATGACAAATTGAAGGGGAGAAAAACAATGAAAAAAATGTTTAAGCGAGTTCCGTGCTTTATCCTTGCACTTTCCATGGTAGTTCTTTGCTTTTCCGGCTGCGGAGAAAAAAAGGACGATATTTATACAGTGGGCATCTGTCAGCTTGTTCAGCATGAAGCGCTTGACGCTGCTACCAAAGGATTTAAACAGGCTTTAAAGGATAAATTAGGCGACAAAGTGGAATTTGACGAGCAGAATGCTTCCGGCGAACCTACAAATTGTACGACGATTTGTTCTAAGTTTGTTTCGGATAAGGTTGATTTGATTATGGCAAATGCTACCGGTGCTCTCAGCGCTGCAGCTCAGGCGACGGCTGACATTCCGATTGTAGCTACATCTATCACAGATTATGCCACCGCATTGGATATCAGCGATTGGACGGGAAAAACCGGATTTAATGTAACAGGTACTGCCGATCTTGCTCCGCTTAATGAACAAGCTAAGATGATTAAAGAGCTTGTTCCCAGCGCTAAGACAGTGGGTATTCTTTATTGTTCTGCAGAGCCGAATTCAAAGTATCAGTCAACTGTAATTCAGGCAAGTCTGAAAGAACTTGGGCTTACCTGTAAGGAATATACGTTTGTTGATACAAATGATGTTACAGCGGTTACACAGCAGGCGGCTTCCGAGTGTGACGTTATATTTGCTCCGACAGATAATACGGTTGCTTCTAACGGTCCGGCTATTAATAACGTTCTGGAACCCGCAAAGATTCCGTTAATCGCCGGCGAAGAGGGAATATGCAAAAAAGCCGGTGTGGCTACTCTGTCTATCAGCTATTACGATATCGGATATAAAGCCGGTGAGATGGCATATCAGATTCTTGCTGAAGGCGCAGATCCTGCTGAAATGGAAATCGAATATGCAAAGAATCTGACCAAAAAATACATGGCAGATCGCTGTCAAACAATCGGAATTACTATTCCGGACGGGTATGAAGCTATTTCCGCAGAATAATCATCATGTCTGACAAATAAATAAAAAAAGCGATAAGCGAATCCTTATCGCTTTTTTAGTGTCTTTACGGAACAATAGCAAGAAAACGTATTTTTCTTGATTTCAATGTTTCTCTTTTCCCTTTTTATTAGGGCAAGGCATTGTGCTCTGCGCAGTGCCTTATGAAATTCAGAAAGGAATGGTGGTTGATTATGTTAGAGTTTCTACAATCACTGCCGTCGCCGATTGCTCAGGGAATGATATGGGGCATTATGGCGATCGGTGTATATATCACTTATAAAATACTCGACCTTGCAGATCTTACGGTAGACGGTTCATTTGGAACGGGCGGTGCGGTGTTGGTCGTACTTACAACCGGAGGTATGAATATTTACCTTGCAATGTTGATTGCATTTCTCGCAGGATGTCTTGCCGGATTAGTAACCGGTATATTACATACTAAATTCGGAATTCCTGCAATTCTTGCCGGAATTTTGACACAGCTTGCTTTGTATTCGGTCAATCTCAGAATTATGAGCGGAAAAGCCAATACGCCGATTAGTTGGCGCAACTATGATCTTATTGTATCTTCGAGAACGGATGGACTTCCGGGAACGATAGCAGTGTGTATTATTTTTAACCTTGTCTTGATTGCCATCCTTTATTGGTTTTTTGGCACCGAATTGGGACATTCCATTCGTGCGACCGGATGCAATCAGGCGATGTCAAGAGCCAACGGTATTAATACCAATACCCGTAAGATTATCGGTTTTGTTCTTTCTAACGGTATTGTTGCTGTGTCCGGCGGATTGCTGGCTCAGTTCAACGGAAATGCAGATATCAATATGGGGCGCGGCGCCATTGTAATCGGACTTGCGGCGGTTATCATCGGCGAAGTTGTTTTTGCAAAAATATTTAAAAATTTTGCATTGCGTTTGCTTTCGGCTGTTATCGGCGCGGTGATTTATTATGTTGTGATTGCCGCAGTTCTGAAGCTGGGCTTGAATGCAAATGATCTTAAGATGTTCTCTGCTTTGGTTGTTGCGCTGTTCCTTGGCATCCCTTACTGGAAAACCAAAATTGCGCCGAAGCGTATGAAAGCAGATCGAGAGGAGGGTGCCGCAAATGCTTGAGATCAAAGGAGTTTACAAGACTTTTAATCCGGGAACGATAAACGAAAAGAAGGCACTTAACGGTATCGACCTTACGTTGAATAAAGGAGATTTTGTTACTGTAATAGGAGGAAACGGTGCAGGAAAGTCTACGATTCTCAATATGATTACCGGCGTTTATCCGGTCGATTGCGGAACGATAACCATTGACGGAGTCGATGTGACAAAACTGCCTGAGCATAAACGTGCAAAATTTCTTGGCCGCGTTTTTCAGGATCCGATGACGGGTACTGCCGCCGATATGGAAATTGAAGAAAATCTTGCTCTTGCTGCCCGACGAGGAAAGCCCAGAACTCTTCGAAACGGAGTAACCAAAAAAGAAAAGGAACAGTTTAAAGAACTGCTCAAAATGCTTGATTTGGGACTTGAGAACCGACTTACCTCAAAAGTCGGTCTGTTGTCCGGCGGTCAGCGTCAAGCCATAACCTTGCTGATGGCAACGATGCAGAATCCGAAGCTGTTGCTGCTGGATGAGCATACCGCGGCGCTGGATCCTCAGACTGCTGCAAAGGTGTTAAAAATTACCGATGAATTGGTGAGAGAGGGTAATATTACCACATTGATGATTACTCATAATATGAAGGATGCGATTCGTCTTGGCAATCGCTTGATCATGATGTATAACGGTAAAATTATCTATGATATTTCGGGCGAAGAAAAGAAGAATCTGCAAGTGTCTGATTTGCTTGCGCTATTTGAAAAAGCAAGCAACGGCGAATTTGCTAATGACAGAATGCTGTTGGCATAGCTTAAACAAGCAGCTGCCATTCGAATTTTTATTATTCGAATGACAGCTGCTTTCTCTTGTTATGACATAGATACTGCATCGGAAAGAGCTTGCTTTTTTCTGATTTTCATCCAGTTGATAAAACCATATACATCGTTGATGAAAAACATCAAAAAGCAGATTACCATCGGAAGATAGGATAAACTGTCAATGGTGGCTAAAATCCACAGGGTAATCAGAACAACATCATTAGCCGCATATGCAAGTGCATATGCCGGACTGCGAAACAGCATTAAATAGGATGCTGAAAAGCTGGTGGCGATCGATATGGTACTGATCATCAAATTTGCAGTATGAAATGCGGCAAGAATAAAGTAAAATCCAAAAGTAACCGCGATTGTCAGTATTATCATCAATAATGTTTGTTTTCGGGTGAGGTAATGCACCTTGACTTCTGCCGCGCCCCGATAAGGATGTTTTAACCATGAAATTACCGATAAAATTGCAATCGGTGCAGTCATTCCAAGATAGGTAATCATTTCTCCGTAATATCGAAATTGCAGCGAAATGACAGCGTAAAACAGGCTGAATACTACCGTTAGTACCTGACCGGTTAAGTCACCTTTGGCTATAAATATCAACGCTGTTACTCCGATCAGCGAGGCAATCAGCGTTAAAATGTTAAAATCGCCGGCAAGAAAAAAAGTGCTCGATACAACAATGAGAGAAGCAATCCATAGGCTCCATTCAAATTTAGATAAATTGCGAAAAGGATTGTGCATTTTCATTTGGCTTAACCTCCAAAAAAACAAGCACCCGCTCTGCACATCTTCTAAGACCTAACGATGTGCGTACGAATGCTTTTGGCATAAACTACCCGGTGGCAGTTGTTTATTATTTTAATTGCTTAATCAGTATACTATAAAAAAATCGGTAAGTCAATATCAAAACGCAATGAATATTTAAGAGCTGTGATAGAATGAACAACATTTTCATAAAATGAATCATATTACTGTGGTATAAAAAAGAGAGCTGGAAAATAATATGATTAATCGACAGCAATTAGCAAAATAGCATTTTTATGTTTTGTTCTTTGTGTTTGGCGTGTAAACAAAAATGGGAAATATCAGATTAAGTTGAGAGAGGATTGTTGAGTATTATGTCAAATATGTTTTGTTTTCAGTGTCAGCAGACGGCAGGGAATAAGGGGTGTGTGCGCACAGGTGTGTGTGGCAAACAACCTGAAACCGCAAATTTACAAGATGACTTGGTATATGAGTTAATACGATTGGCTCAAGCAGCCGAAGAAAGAAAAAAGTATACCAAAACTGCCACTCGGTTAATCATTGATGGTTTGTTCACAACGTTGACGAATGTTAACTTTGATAATCATTCTATTAAAGAGTTTATTAATCGTGTTATTAATGAACGAAATTCCATAGGAGGCAGTGAAATCGATTTGGTAGAGCTGTGGAAAGGAGAAACGGACATTGTTTCTCTGCGATCTACGCTTTTGTTTGGAATGAAGGGAATGGCGGCGTATGCACACCATGCCATGAATTTAGGATATGATGACAGTACCGTAACACATTGGTTTTATAAAGGGCTTTGCGCCGTTAATCAAGAGCACACAGTGGAAGAATGGCTTGCGTTAATTATGGAATTCGGTCAGGTCAATTTGAGGTGTATGGAACTTTTAGATCAGGCAAATACCGGCTCTTTTGGCACACCGGTTCCTACCCGTGTAAATGTAGATATAAAAAAAGGTCCTTTTATTGTTATTTCGGGACATGATTTAAAGGACTTATCCCAGCTGTTAGAGCAGACAAACGATAAAAATATTAATATTTACACCCATAGTGAAATGCTGCCGGCGCACGGCTATCCGGGATTAAAGAAATATTCTCATTTAGCCGGCAACTTCGGTACAGCTTGGCAAAGCCAGCAAAAGGAATTTGAGGATATCCCTGCTCCTGTTTTGTTTACTACTAACTGTTTGATGCCGCAGCGTCCTAGTTATCAAGATCGCATTTATACGACTTCTGTGGTAGGGTACGAGGGTTTGCGGCACATCACCGCAGATGAAAACGGATATAAGGATTTTACTCCTCTCATAGAACAGTCTCTGGAGCTAGGCGGGTATGAACATGACCGAAGCATGAGCGGTATTAACGGAGGACATATGCTTACAACCGGCTTTGCACACGGTACGGTTTTGGCAAATGCAGGCAAAATTATTGATGCCATTAAAGACGGGGCGGTGAAGCATATTTTTCTGGTAGGAGGCTGTGACGGCGCACATCCGGGCAGAAATTATTATACAGATTTTGTGAAACAAACACCAATGGATACTTTGGTATTGACTTTAGCTTGCGGAAAATATCGGTTTAATGATCTTGATTTAGGTGAAATTAACGGTTTGCCGCGTATTTTAGATATGGGACAGTGCAATGACGCATATAGTGCAATAAAAGTGGCGCTGGCATTGGCAGACGCTTTTGATTGCACGGTGAATGACCTTCCGCTGACATTAGTTCTTTCCTGGTATGAACAAAAAGCCGTTTGTATTTTGCTGACATTACTTTCACTCGGAATCAAGAACATGTACCTCGGTCCGACACTGCCGGCATTTATGTCGGAGACAGTTGTAAAGACTTTGGTAAATACCTATGGATTGCAGCCGATTACTGCTCCGGAGCAGGATATGGATGCCATTCTTGGGCGAGGATAACAGGTTTCAGTTGAGAAATCGGCGAGATAGATAAATGGCACCGGCTGCTGTCAGGTTTCGACAGCAGCCGGTGCCATTTATCGAAGGTTATTCTTCTGTTTTAATGACCTGGACCGGACAGTTATCTGCCGCCTCTCTGGTATGTTCTTCTGTGTCTGCTGACGGTGAATGATATACCTCAGCCAATCCGTCTTCCGCTATTCGAAAAACTTCGGGACATGTTTCGGCACAAAGACCGCAGCTGATACAACCTTCACGGTTTATTGAAACTTTCATTTTTGGTATTCTTCCTCTCTTTGTTGTAATGGTTTTTTAAATATTTGTAATTTTTTTAATATGAAACAGGATTAGCCGTTTTCATTCTCCGGAAAGATCACGATTAGTAACATTTTAAACTGCTCCACTGCGAAAACGGAGTGTGGTTTTTGGGCAGGCATGATGATGGTTTCCTCTTTATTGACAATATATTCTTTCCCGTCAATGGTTATTTTTCCTTTTCCGTCAAGTATCAGAACCATTGCATCTCCTTCAGATTTATGTGTGCTGATTTCTTCTCCCTTGTCTAAAGCGAACAGAGTCAGGCTGTGATGCTGATTTTGTGATATCGTTTTACTGACGATTTGCCCCGGCTGGTAAGATATTTCATCAGCAATCGCAATTGGAGTTTCATGTTCCATATTTTTAATCATTTTTTTCACAATAATGTCTCCTTGTATCAAAATGCTATTTGTACGATGAAAATATACGTATATATGAATAATGTCTGCTAAAATATTGTGCCCTCTTAAAGCCATAATACAACATCTGCCGAAAGATTTCTTCTCTTTTCTGTGTAAACCGACAAAAGAAGAAAAAAAGCTTGCATTTTCAGATAGTATATGATATCATATATAAGCATTTAGTGTACCGTTGTGTAGTCTGTCCGCTTGGATTGGATGCCAATGGGGGTTAATGCCGGCTTCGGAAAACCGAAGTGACATTAAAGCGGATAGTCCTCTGCCTATAGGGCATGAATGTCTGAAAATTTAGGAGGAAGAAAAATGGATGCACTGAAATTGATTGAAAGCCAGAGCATGAAATCTGAGTTGCCGGAACTGAACATCGGTGATACCGTTAAAGTTCACGTTAAAATCAAAGAAGGCGACAAGGAAAGAATTCAGATTTTTGAAGGAACCATCATTGCAAAGAAACATGGTGGAGTAGCCGAGACCTTTACGGTTCGCCGCGTATCTCACGGATGCGGAGTAGAAAGAGTATTCCCGGTTCATTCTCCGAATGTGGCTAAAGTCGAGATTGTCAGAAGCGGACGCGTTCGCAGAGCAAAATTGTTCTATCTGCGTGACAGAGTCGGTAAGGCTGCAAAAGTCAAAGAAAAAATTCGCTAGACTTTGTGAGAAAAAGGGACTTGATTGTCCCTTTTTTTGCTTTGTTTTATTTTCTGAATGATGCAGTATCGATGAAACGGAATCGTTTTGACCATATTGCAAAAGGAAAAGAAGTGACCTGTCGATGAAAGATGAGCATTCCTATGAACATCGTTCTGAACTTATTTCGTTGCGCTCCAATCTGCTTGATTGGGCAGACTCTATTGTATTTGCTTTGATTGTTGTTATGATTTTTAACCTGGGTTTCCGGATTGTCAATGTCAACGGAGGATCCATGCTGCCGACTTTGCACACCAATGATCGTTTAATCGTTTCGAGTATCAATTATCAACCACAGTATGGCGATATTGTGGTATCGGTTCAGGAAAATGCAGTGGAAAAAGCGATTATTAAACGTGTGATTGCCGTGGGTGGTCAAACGGTTGATATCGATACGGAAAAAGGAATCGTGTATGTTGACGGCAAAGCACTTGAAGAGCCGTATATTTATGATTTGACCTATGTAATCCCTTATCCGCCGATGGAATTTCCTTTGACGGTGCCGGAAGGTACGGTGTTTGTGATGGGAGATAATCGGAACGATTCCTTGGACAGCAGAAGCACCGATGTGGGATTTATTCAGGAACGATATATTCTCGGTAAAGTTGTATTTCGTATTTTTCCGTTTGACCGGATTGGCGGTATTTCTTAATATAAGGTTGTCATGCAATGATATTTGCCTGAATAGAATATACTGTTGCCGTGTTTGGACGGAGAAAGGACGTGGATATCATTTATGTTAGATTCAGATAAAGAAGTTTCGATGAAGAATGAACAAACATTTAGTCTGAAACGTGAAGTATTTGAATGGTTGGAAACCATAGCCTTTTCTTTAGTGGCGGTGGTTTTGATATTTACTTTTGTGTTTCGAATCGTCGGTGTTGACGGGGATTCAATGATGAACACGCTTCAGGATAAAGATCGCTTGATTATTACCCATTTGTTTTATCAGCCCAAGCAGGGGGATATTGTAATTATTACACAGCCGAATTCGGTAAATAAGCCTTTGGTAAAACGAATTGTGGCACTCGGAGGTCAGACGGTAGACATTGATACTGACAGAGGACTTGTTTATGTAGACGGTGAGGTTATTGATGAGCCATATATTCTGGAACCCACTACATATATGCCGGCTTCGGCGGTAGAATTTCCCTATACCGTTCCTGAAGGAAAGGTGTTTGTAATGGGGGATAACCGTAATAATTCTCTGGATAGCCGGAGCACCGGAGTGGGACCGATTGATGAACGGTATATTTTAGGTAAGGCGATATTCCGTATTTTCCCGTTTGATTCCATAGGAGGATTATACGGAAATACGGATTGATATTCCGATTCCCACAGCGGCAGAGCAAGATAGGCTTCCTGCCGCTGTTTTTATCTTAGTGTAGCTTGGGCTTCATTTTTTCAGTATAGCGGGCAAAATATTACAGCACCGATACAAACAGAGAGGAAAGGTGATTGAGATGATAGATGCGCCCTCCATTCAATGGTTTCCGGGACATATGGCGAAAACAAGAAGATTAATCGGAGAAAGCCTGTCGCTGGTCGATCTGGTGATAGAACTGACAGATGCCAGAATTCCGCAAAGCAGCCGTAATCCCGAATTGGATAAGTGGTTATCGGACAAGCCACGGATTATTATTTTAAATAAGAGCGATTGTGCGGATGAAAATATTACTAAGCAATGGGTTGAGTATTATAAGAAGAAAGGCATACGCGCGGTGATGGCGGACTGCAAAAGCGGCAAAGGCGTTGCCGGTATTATTCCTGCCGTAAAAGCGGAGCTTACTGAATTGCTGGAACGAAGAGCAGCAAAAGGAATTGCAGGAAAACCGATTCGCGTCATGGTGGTCGGAATCCCAAATGTAGGAAAATCCTCGCTGATTAATAAGCTTGCCGGTTCCAAACGCGCCAAGGTGGAAGATCGTCCCGGTGTCACCAGAGGGCGTCAGTGGGTAAAAATCAGCAATGAATTGGAATTGTTGGATATGCCGGGCGTGCTGTGGCCGAAATTCGAGGATCAAACCGTCGGAGAGCATCTGGCTTTTACCGGAGCTGTGAAAGATGATGTGATTGATATTGAACTGCTTGCCATGCGTTTGCTACAACTTTTGAATCGGGATTATCCGCAGTTGCTTCAGGAAAGATACAAAGTGGAAGCGGCGGAGGATACCGAAGCATATGAACTGCTTACCATGGTGGGCAGAAAACGAGGTATGCTGATATCCGGCGGTGAGGTAAATACCGAGCGGGCGGCAATTACAGTGCTTGATGAATACCGCAGCGGCAAATTGGGAAGAATTTCTCTGGAAAAGCCTCCGAAAGCCGAATAAAAACGGTTTTCGGAAAAGGAGGAATATATCGCAGATGAATTTGTTTGAATATGATGAAAGTTTAAATATAGATAAACTCTGTGGCATTGATGAAGCGGGACGCGGTCCGTTGGCTGGACCGGTGTTTGCGGCGGCGGTTATTTTGCCAAAGGGATTGGTAATCGACGGATTGAACGACAGTAAAAAATTGTCCGAAAAAAAGCGGGAACAACTGTTTGATGAGATTACCGCCCATGCGGTTTCCTATTGCATTGCTTCTGCGTCGGTAGAGGAAATTGACAAGATGAATATTTTGCAGGCAACTTTTCTTGCAATGAAACGTGCGGTGCAGGGGCTGTGTGTGCGGCCGGATATCTGCCTTGTCGACGGGAACCAAAACCCTCAGGTTGGTATTCACAGCCGCTTGGTGGTAAAAGGAGACGCTACTTCAGCGTGTATTGCTGCGGCTTCGATTATGGCGAAGGTGTCACGGGATCGGTATATGCTGGAGCTTGCAGAGCAATATCCGCAGTATCAACTGGAAAAGCATAAAGGATACGGTACCAAACTGCATTGTGATTTGATTTATGAATATGGCGTTTCGGACATTCATCGGAAGTCGTTTATGAAAAAAATATTAGCCCGAAAAGGACTGCCGACAAGGGGCGAGCTCGGAGAAAATGCGGTCGCTTCTTATTTGGAAGACCAGGGATATGAGATTGTGGGACAGAATTACCACAGCCGATATGGAGAAGTGGATATTATTGCCGAGAAAGACGGAACGATTGCTTTTGTGGAAGTGAAGGCGCGAGGCCCGAAATCAAAGGGAACCCCGTCCGAAGCGGTGACAATCGCGAAGCAGAAAAAAGTGATTCAGACGGCGATCGTCTATTTGCAGGAAACGCAATCGACCCTTCAACCCCGTTTTGATGTGGCGGAGGTTTATTTTGCTTCGGCGTCCGGCTCGCAGATTGCCGATATCCGATACATAGCCAATGCATTTGCCCCAAATGAATCAAATTCATAAAATTCCTTCTGCTTCGATATATTGTAAAGAATCGAAAGATATCTGAGAGTAAAAGGGAATGATGCTGTAATGAATCTGTTTGATCTGCATTGTGATACTGTCTATGAGTGCGCAACCAAACATAAGGATCTCAAGGAAAACGATCTTCACCTGGATTTAAACCGCGGGATTGCCGCCACCGACAAATGGGTACAGACCTTTGCGTTTTGGATTGCCGATGATCTGACCGAGGAAGAACAATACTGTTCCTATCAACGCCAATTGTCCTGTTTTCGCACTTTTTCCGAGCAGTATTCAGAGCTTGCGTCCTATCACGGAGAAGCAGAACATTCAAAATGTCGTTATTTGCTGTCGGTTGAGGGCGGAAGCGCCATCGGCGGAGATTTAGACCGCATCCGAGCGTTTCGAGAGGACGGCATTCGGATGTTAACTTTGACATGGAACGGAGAAAACCGCATTGGCGGAGGCGCGCAAAGTACGCAGGGTTTGACTTCGTTCGGCAGAGAGGTCATTCGTGAATTGGAAGCGCAGCAGATTGTGGTAGATGTTTCCCATCTGAATCGGAAAACCTTTTTCGATGTTTGCAGGACTGCTGAAAAACCGTTTATTGCAACACATTCCAATGCTTTCCGAATATGCAGCCATCCTCGCAACCTGGACGATGACCAAATCAAAGAATTGGCAGCATGCGGCGGCTTAATTGGTCTAAATCTGTTTTGCGACTTTCTTTCCTCAGAAGATGATTGTAAAATAGAGGATCTTATTCGGCATATTGAATATTTTTTATCCTGCGGAGCCGAATACAATTTGGCGATAGGTACTGATTTTGATGGAGCAAAGATGCCAAAATGGATAAAAGGGATTGAAAGTCTTGAAATGCTGTTTCAAAATGTGGTAAAATATTTTGGAGCACAGATATCGCGGCAGATATTTTTTGAGAATGCCGCTCGTTTTTTCTCCGCTTAAATTACTGTCGATGCAATATTGACCATTTTTGAAAAAACGAGAATCAAACAGTGAAATATATTCCGCTGTGCTTCGCCGGCGGGAAAGGAATGAAATAAATGTATTATACGAGTACAAGAAGTGATATGCGGCTGAAGTCTGCCGATGTCATCACAAACGGAATTTCAAAAGAAGGAGGACTTTACGTACCGGAAAGTTTTCCGAAACTGAGTGCGGCTGATTTGGCGTCACTTGCCGGAAAATCTTATGTGGAGCGGGCGAAATTTGTATTGTCGGGATTTTTGACCGATTTTACAGAATCGGAATTGGATTATTGCGTAGAAAACGCGTACAACACCACCAAATTTAGCAGCGATAATATTGCCGAGATATCTCACCTCTATGATGGTACTTATATGTTGGAGCTTTGGCATGGCCCTACCTGTGCTTTTAAGGATATGGCTTTGCAGCTGCTGCCGTATTTGCTGACTACCTCTGCCAAAAAAGTGGCTTCCGATAAAGAAATCGTTATTTTGGTTGCAACTTCGGGCGATACCGGAAAAGCCGCATTAGAAGGATTCAAAGATGTCGACAAGACGAAAATAATTGTCTTTTATCCCGAAGACGGCGTCAGCAAAGTACAAAAAAGACAGATGACAACCCAAGAGGGAAAAAATGTTTGCGTTGCGGCAATCAAAGGGAATTTTGACGATGCTCAGACCGGTGTGAAACAGATTTTCGGCAATCCGGAAATTGCACAAGCGTTGGCAAATCACAATATGATGTTCTCCTCCGCAAATTCGATTAACTGGGGACGACTGGTACCACAGATTGTTTACTATATTTCCACCTATTGTGAATTGGTAAAAAATGAGGAAATCAATAATGGAGATGTTGTGAACGTAGTTGTTCCGACCGGTAATTTCGGAAACATTTTAGCGGCATATTATGCGAAGAAGATGGGGCTTCCGCTTGGTAAGCTGATCTGCGCGTCCAATGCGAACAATGTTTTGACCGATTTTATCAAAACCGGCGTATACGATAAAAACCGTGATTTTAAAACCACCATTTCTCCTTCAATGGATATTCTGATTTCCAGCAATCTGGAACGGCTGCTCTACGATATGGTGGAGGGGGACACCGAAACCATTCAAGGCTGGTTTTCACAGCTTGCCAAAGATGGCAAATATGAAGTAAACGATGCCATGAAAGCAAAACTCAGCGAGGAATTTTTCGGCGGTTATTGTGATGATGAGCAGACCAAGGCTACCATTAAGAAAGTCTTTGATAAATATTCTTATCTTTGCGATAGCCACACCGCTGTTGCAGTAAAGGTTTATGAGGATTACAAAGCACAGACCGGTGATCAAACCAAAACCATCATTGCTTCTACTGCCAGTCCGTTTAAGTTTGCAGGCAGTGTGTTAGAAGCTGTTACCGGTGAAAAGTCCAATGAGGATGAGTTTAAACAGATTCAAACCTTAGGGAAAATCTCCGGTATGGAAGTGCCGAAGCAGCTTGCAGAATTGGAAAGCAAGGAAATTCGCTTCACTACTTCTGTTCCGGCAGACAAAATGCCGCAAACGGTACTTGAGAGTCTTGCAATAAAATAAAAAGAAAAAGGTGCTGCCTGTGAGTCTTTATGTGATAGGCGATTTGCATTTGTCATTTGGCACAGACAAACCAATGGACATTTTCTCGGGATGGACCAATTATCTGGAACGTCTCGAGGAAAACTGGCAGAACAAGGTGAAACCGGAAGATACAGTGGTCATTGCGGGTGACGTTTCATGGGGAATGACCATGGAGGAAGCGCTGGAAGATTTTCGCTTTATCGATCGGTTAAACGGCACAAAAATAATTTTAAAAGGAAATCATGATTACTGGTTTTCCACCAAAAGCAAGGTAGAAAACGCTTTGTGCCGGCACGGTCTATCTACCGTTCGGATTCTTTTTAATAATGCATATGAGTATGACAACTGTGTAATCTGCGGTACGCGGGGCTGGATTAATGAGCCGGGTGCCGCGGCGGACAAGAAGGTAATGCTTAGAGAAGCTGGAAGGCTTAGGCTGTCTTTAGAAGCCGGCAGGAGCATCGGAAAGCCTCCGGTTGTATTTCTTCATTATCCGCCGGTGGCAGCAACCTCTTGTTCCGAGGAGTTGCTGGAAGTTATGCGGGAATACGGTGTTACGACCTGCTATTACGGGCATCTGCATGGTAAATCTTGTGAAAATGCGATCAACGGTTGGTATGACAGCATCCATTATCAGTTGATTTCTTGTGATTATGTCCAATTTGATCCGGTATTAGTAAATGTTTTGTTGCCAAATGGTAAAAAAGAAAAAAAGGTATAGTCACATAGTTTTATTTATGATATAATAGAAAAGATTTGTAGCCTTGTAATAAGTCTACCTAAAATATTTCAGGAGGAATTTAAAATGGGTCTGGTTTCTTCAAATAAAGTTGAAACAAACAAATATGAATTAATCGTTACGATTGACGCGGATGCTTTTGAGGCGGCGGTTGAAAAAGCATATCGCAAAAGCGTGAAAAAAATCTCGGTTCCGGGTTTCCGTCCGGGAAAAGCGCCCAGAAAAATGATTGAAAAATTATACGGTGAAGGCGTCTTTTTTGAGGATGCTGTTAATGATTTGTATCCGTCTGCGCTGGCTTCTGCGGTAGAAGAAGCTAAATTGGAACTGGTAGACCGTCCGGAAGTGGAAATCACTAAAATTGAGAAAGCAGACGGCGTAGAATTTAAGGCGACTTGTATTGTTAAGCCGGAAGTGGAAGTTTCCGATTATAAGGGAATAAAAGCAGAAAAAACCGTCAAAACTGTTACAGACGAAGATTTGAACGGCGAACTGAATAAAATGGCGGACCGCAACGCACGTGTGGTTTCTGTGGAAGATCGTGCGGCTGAAAACGGCGATATCACCGTGATTGATTTTGAAGGATTCGTTGACGGAAAAGCGTTTGACGGCGGCAAAGCAGAAGGCTTTAGCTTGACTTTGGGATCCGGTCAGTTTATTCCGGGATTTGAGGATCAGGTTGTCGGACATAATGTAGAGGATGAATTTGACGTAAATGTGGAATTCCCGGCTGAGTATCAGGCAGAGGAGCTTGCCGGAAAACCTGCGGTGTTTAAAGTAAAACTGCACGAAATCAAAACCAGACAGCTTCCTGCTATTGATGATGAGTTCGTAAAAGACGTCAGTGAATTCGATACACTGGATCAGCTGAAAGAGGATATTACCAAAAAATTGCAGGAACAATATGACAAATCCGCTGATACAGAGGTGGAAAATCAGTTGATTGATGCTGTGATTGCCAATATGAAGGCTGAGATTCCGGAAGTCATGTTTGAAAACCGGGTAGATGAATCGGTCAGAGAGTTTGAGTATCGTTTGCAGTCTCAGGGAATGAATCTGGAATTGTATCTGCAATATACCGGAATGGAAATGGATGCGTTCCGCAAAACTTTCCGTGAACAGGCTGAAAAGCAGGTTAAAATCAGACTGGCTCTGGAAAAAATCGTAGAGCTTGAAAACATTCAGCCTTCTGCCGAAGAAATCGCTGCAGAATACGATAAAATGGCAGAGAACTACAAGATGGAAGTAGAAAAGATCAAAGGCTATATTCCGGAAAAAGATTTAGTAAAAGATTTGGCTGTGAATAAAGCGATTGATTTGATTAAGGATTCTGCGGAGATCGTTGAAAAGAAACCGGCTGCGAAAAAGGCTAGAACCGCAAAAGCAAAAAAAGAAGAAGCACAGGATGCGGCAACTGAGGAAACGCCTTCTGAGGAGCCGAAACCGAAAAAACCTAGAGCAACTAAAACAAAGAAAGCTGAAGACGCAGAATAACTCAGATATTGACTGATATCGACAATTTAGCCGTAAACATTTTCTTTGTGAAAGTGTTTACGGTTGTGTTTCATATTTAAATATCACATTATATACGAAATGAGGAATGAAAAATGGCTTTAGTACCAATGGTAGTAGAACAAACAAGCAGAGGAGAGCGGTCTTACGATATTTATTCCCGTTTGCTCAACGACCGTATTATTATGTTATGTGATGAGGTCAACGATGCAACCGCAAGCCTGGTAGTTGCACAATTGCTTTATTTAGAAGGTCAGGATCCGGATAAGGATATCAGCTTTTATATCAACAGCCCCGGCGGATCGGTTACTGCCGGTATGGCGATTTATGATACCATGCAGTATATTAAATGCGATGTATCCACCATTTGTATCGGCATGGCGGCTTCTATGGGCGCGTTCTTGCTGGCGGCGGGAGCGAAAGGTAAACGAATGGCTTTGCCGAACAGCGAAATTATGATCCACCAGCCCTCCGGCGGAGCGCAGGGGCAGGTAACGGATATTGAAATCCATGCGGAGCGTTTGATCAGAATTAAAAAGCATTTGAATGAAATTTTGGCGGAGCGCACCGGAAAAACACTGGAGGAAACCATTAAAGCAACCGAGCGTGACAATTTCCTCTCTGCTCAGGAAGCATTGGAATACGGCATTATTGACAAGGTAATTGAAAAAAGATAAGGATTGGTGAACGCATGCCTACACAGGACGAAAACAAAACCGCAAAATGTAATTTCTGCGGCAAACCGGCACAAAAGGTATCCCGTCTGTTGTTTGGCAGAGGTGCTTATATTTGTGATGAATGCGTTATGCTTTGTTATCAGATGCTGGTGAGCGACGGAACAATTGATGATTTTTCGCATCATGTCAGCAAGCCCGCCAAAGGATTGTCAGATAAAGAAAGTCTGCCGAAACCGATAGAGATAAAAGCGGTTTTGGACGAATATGTGGTTGGACAGGAAGAAGCAAAGATTTCTTTGGCAGTGTCCGTATATAATCATTATAAGCGGATTTTAAATGCGGATAACGAGAATGATGTAGAATTGCAGAAAAGTAACGTTTTGCTTCTGGGACCTACCGGCGTGGGAAAAACCATGCTTGCTCAGACCTTAGCGAAAGTGCTTAAAGTTCCGTTCGCTATTGCTGATGCGACTACATTAACCGAGGCGGGTTATGTGGGCGAAGACGTAGAAAACGTTTTGCTCCGCTTAATACAGGCGGCGGATTTCGATATAGAAGCGGCTGAAAAGGGTATTATTTATATTGATGAAATTGATAAAATTACCAGAAAGTCCGAAAACACCTCGATTACAAGGGATGTAAGCGGTGAGGGTGTTCAGCAGTCTTTGTTAAAGATTGTTGAGGGTACTGTTTCCAATGTGCCTCCGCAGGGCGGAAGAAAACATCCGAATCAGGAGTTTATTCAGATTGACACCAAGAATATTTTGTTTATTTGCGGCGGTGCATTTGACGGGATCGAGAAAATTATTGAAAAGCGTATGGATTCTTCTTCTCTTGGATTCGGCGCAAAAATCAAAGATAAAAATGAGAGAAAATCTGATAATTTGATGAAACATGTTGTTCAGCATGATTTGGTAAAATACGGTTTGATTCCGGAATTGGTCGGACGTCTTCCGATTATTACGACGTTGAACGAATTGGATGAGGCTTCCTTGGTGAAAATCTTGACTGAACCGAAAAATGCATTGGTGAAGCAGTATCAGGCACTGTTTGAAATTGATAAAATCAAGTTGGAATTTCAACCGGAAGCATTGTCTGCGATTGCCAAAAAAGCGATTGAAAGCGGTACCGGTGCCCGTGGTCTGCGCGGAATCATGGAACGGGTGCTGGGTAAACTGATGTTTGAGTTGCCGTCTGACAAAACAGCAGCGAAAGTCATTGTTACCAAAGAGTGCGTTGAACAGGGCACAAATCCGATTGTAGAGAAAAAATCGGCAAAAAAATCTCCGAAACCTGCCGAAGATTTAAAAATAGCGAATTAATATTCACTTGCGTTGGACTTATGCATAGATTTTATCTCTGCATAAGTCCTTTTTATTTTTTAGAACTTATGAAAACGTATATATGTCCGTTTTACGGACAAAATATGGCATAAACGAAGCTAAAAAGAAAAGAGGAATTTGTTATGTCATATGTGGCTCCGAGTTTAAAACCTCGTTTTGAATCCTTGTCTATTGATCTGAAAAATGCGATTTTGGAACGGGATGTCCGGCTGAACACGCTTACTGACCTGATAAACGTGCTGGAGGAAATTGTTGCTGAGGGAGAATAATCGATTGTTTTCGTTGTTTTTCCGGTTGACGAAAAAAAAGCTTTGCGGTATAATAATATTAAAATGAACGGTAATATCACAAAGGTCGTCAGCCGCATGATCGGCATCTTTTGATACTATTTTGCAACAGCGGCGGCAATCCGGAAAAGCGAGGAGCAATCATGTTGACACAGGAAAAAAAGCAATTTATTGAATTTATGATGAGCGCGGATGTACTCAGATTTGGGGATTTCGTAACGAAAAGCGGTAGAAATACCCCTTATTTTATTAATACCGGTAATTACAAAACCGGATTACAAAGCTCAAAGTTAGGTGAGTTTTACGCTTCATGTATTCAAAATACAGTAGGGGACCATTTTGATGCGATGTTTGGACCGGCATATAAGGGGATTCCGCTTGCAACATCGGCAGCGGGTGCTCTTGCCAGAAATCACGGAATTGATAAACCTTTCTTTTTCAATCGGAAAGAAGCAAAAGACCACGGAGAAGGTGGTTCCCTGGTTGGTTATCAACCGAAGGACGGCGATAAAATTATTATTATTGAGGATGTAATTACTGCCGGAACGGCAATTCGTGAAACGATGCCGGCATTGCTTGGCGCGGCAAATGCGTCGGTAACCGATATGTTTATTTCGGTCAATCGTTGTGAGGTCGGTAAAACGCCGGGAAAAACAGCTGTGATGGAAGTAAAGGAAGAGTTCGGCATCACGGTGCACGCTTTGGTTACAGTAGAGGACATTCATGAATACTTGCAGCAAGCAGGCGGCTATCAGGATTTACTTCCCAAAATGGAAGCATATATGGATACTTATTGTGTGCTGTGAATAGACTGAAATAGTTATGCCCCCGGCAAAGCCGGGGGCATAACTATTTCAGTGTTTTTTATTGATCACAAGGATAAGTACCGATTTTTTGAAATGTTTTGTAGTTTAATGCGGTGATATCATATCCGGTAAATAAATATAAGGTATCACCGACATAAGCACCGCGTAAAACATTAAATTGGGAATACCAGCTGTTCATGCTGTCCAGTGTCGTGTATTTGTTTGGTTTATAAGCGGAATCTTCAGAAATTATATTTCCTTCTGAGTCTAAGAAACATAATTGTTCAAATCCATTTTGTTCACTGATTTTGAATAGGGCATACCCGTTCTGTGTTGAGCCGTTTTTCGCAGTGGTGACCAGCGGCAAGCCGATTATATCCTGCTTGCCATCAAACAGAAATGCTTTGGCATCATATTCTACCAGAGACATTCCCATGTAATCATTGGTGCTGACATAATTTGTAACTTCCAACGGCTTTGTCGGATCCGAAACATCGAACAGACTTAATTTATAGCCGATGCGCCGACCTCCTGAGGTGGTGTTGGCACCGATTCCAATCAGAAGATTTTCTTTAAACGGATGAAGATAGCTGCTGAATCCGGGAATTTTTAATGCTCCCTCAACTACCGGATTCTTTGGGTCTTTTAAATTAAGGACAAACAAAGGATCGGTTTGCCGAAAAGTAACAACATAACCGGTATCTTCTACAAATCGAACCGCATAGATATTCTCGCCTTTCGCCAGACCGGTTACTGCACCGACCTGCTTTAGATTACTGTCGAGCAAATAAACATTATTTGAAGTTTGACCTGTTTGTGTGTCGAAGCCGGTAGTTGCAATCCGGAAGAAACCGTTGTACTCATCGGCAGAGAATTGATTTAAGGTGCGTCCGCTGATCGTTTGTTTGGTACTGTATCTGATTTTGCCGCTGTTTAAAGCAAATTTTAAGATCTCGGTTTGCTCTGATGCATTGAAAGAGGTACCGAGTACGTATAAATTTTCGGTGGAGCAGTATATAACGCCGCCTGATCCCAATACCGCCTTGGTGTTTACAACAGCGTCCTCGGTACGAGTGTTGACAGAAGATGCCACGACATAAGAAACAGAGGTTGGGTTTTCCATCACGCAGATATCATTGGAAGCCACCATTTTTACCTGTCCTTTGGAAGGATATGTGATGCAGGGAACATAGGAAAAGAGGTCATCTTTGACCGGTTGTGTGGCGGAATGATAATTCGATACCACATACAAATTTTCGTCAATATATCGGGAGGACAGCATTTCTCCTTGCTGATAAAAATGATTGATCGTTTTCGGAACAGACCGATCGGAAATATCATAAATCCGTACAGATGTGTTTTGATGGGTGTTTTGCGTTTTATAGCCGGTGCCATTGTTTGATAATAGAATCAGACGGTTATTATCTACATACATTTCGATGGGACGGTCGTTTTCGATGGCAATACTGCTGACCTTCATCAATCCGCCGTCTTCCTGTATCTTGCGGATATGAATGTAATATTCGGCAGCGGCATTATCCTTCTTTTTAGACTGTACGGTATAAACATATTTACCGTCCGTTTTCAGAATATCGCCCTCATTAACGCCCTTTACCTGTTCGTTAGTGGTAGAATGATCGATGCTTTCTTCTTCGGCGTCACCGGAAGGAGCCTGCGTACCGGCGGTTGTACTGTTGGCACCGGTAGGGCCTTTTATTGCTCCGTTCCCGCTCGGTTTGCTTTGAACAGATTGCGCTGTGGAATTGAAATCAATAAAATCATCTCCTGCGGTGTTTCCGGAAAAGTTGTAAACTTTAGTGTATAGATTTTGAACCACATTATAAATACTGTCATAATCGTTGGTTTTCATGGTAATAATGGTGGACAGAGAGCTGGTTCCGGCATAATCCGGGGAGAGCGGGTTGGAATCCCTGCTGTCCAGGATGGCATAAAGGGGGATCACCATAACGATAATTAAGAGCAGTGCAAAGGAGAGACGGTAAAAATGGATGTTGGTGATGACTTTGCTTTTTTCAGCCGGTTTGTTATTCTCAATGAGAGAGGAGATGTTTTCCGGCTTTAAGGCGTCGGGAATCTCTGTTTCCTTTAACACAGAAGAAAATTTTTGATCTATTGCAGAACGATCTTGGTCAATTTGATGTTCTGTTCGCTTTTTTTTCATAAGTATGACCATTCCTTTCAAACGGATTCTCATCTTTTTTCAGACAAGCAAGAGGATGGAAAGACCGGTTATTCGGTAAAAAGAGAACGTAATTTTGTCAGAGAGCGGGACAATTTGCTTCTGACGGTTGCCGCATTCAGGGATAGAATTTGTCCGATTTCTGCGCTGGTATAACGTCCGATGACCGATAACAGTACAATTTGCTGCTCTGTTTGGGACAGATGACCTAAGGCGGAAAACATTTCCACCTGTGCAGTCATGTTGGTATGATCTTGTAAATCCGGATAAACGATACCTTCTTTTTTGGCGCGCGCATATTCTTTTAATTTTTGTTTTATCTTGGATGAAAGAATTTTAAACATCCAGGCTTTGAAGGAAGCGGGAGAACGCAGCTTTTTGATGCTGTAAAAAGCGTCGGTGACCGTATCAGCAACAACGTCCTCAGCATCTTGTTTGTTTTTCAGCACGAACAGCGCATAGCGATACAAGTCCTTGTAAACTTCCCGGTACAATTCCTGAAATGCAGCTTTATCACCGTTTTGGGCATTGATTACGATTAGGTCTGTGTTTTTTTCCAAATTCAGCACCTCTCATCCGATTGTCATTGTTACTATATAGTATAACGAATTTATTCGTGTCTGTCTATCCCAAAAAGTGAATTTGCCTTATTCCAACATTCTGTATTCGTTATAATAGTGTTGAAAAACAGATAAACTGTTGCACTGATTTGAAAAATTTTTCTAATGTGAATGATACGCAGTCTGAAAAGGATGAAAAAAGCCGCATTTATCGGCTTAACCGATTATTTGAATATAACGAAAAGCAAGTGGTACCATCCACCGCCGCAACGCTGAATGGCGGGGCTTTGTTCCCTTATTGAAAATTTAACAACTCAACTATTGCAATTATCGGAAAAACACGATATACTTATATTTGATTATATTATCATGACAACATTTTGGAAATGCAAATGACCGGAATTTGTTACTATTTTAAGATGGCTGAGGTGGCATAGATGGGATTAATTTCTGCATTATTCGGTTCTTACAGCAAAAGAGAACTGAAACGGATTGAACCGATTAAGGATCAGGTACTTGCATTAGAAGAAAAATATAAGGCGATGAGCGAGAAGGAACTGAAGGCTCAAACAGCGGTATTAAAGGGAAGACTTGCCGATGGAGAAACGTTGGATGATATTTTGCCGGATGCGTTTGCGGTCTGCCGCGAAGCCAGCGACCGTGTGTTGAATATGCGGCATTTCCCGGTTCAGATTATCGGCGGTATTGTGCTTCATCAGGGCAGAATTTCCGAGATGCGTACCGGTGAAGGTAAAACGTTAGTTGCGACATTGCCGGCATATTTAAATGCGCTCGAAGGAAAAGGTGTTCATATCGTAACGGTCAATGACTATTTGGCAAAGCGTGACTCGGAGTGGATGGGCAAGGTGTACCGTTATCTCGGACTGACGGTTGGTCTGATTGTACATGGGCTGAACAATGATCAGCGCCGTGCCGCATACAACTGCGATATTACTTACGGCACCAATAATGAACTGGGATTTGATTATCTGCGGGACAACATGGTGATCTATAAAGAGCAGAAGGTACAGCGGGATTTCCGTTATGCCATTGTCGATGAGGTTGACTCTATTTTAATCGATGAGGCCAGAACGCCTTTGATTATTTCGGGACAGGGTGATAAATCAACCGAGCTTTATACGGTTGCCAATAATTTTGCTAAGACATTAAAGGTATATCGTGTGGCAGAGCTGGACGATAAAGTTGATAATGATGAAGGCGTTGACGCGGATTACATCGTTGATGAAAAAGCTAAAACAGCCACTTTAACTCCTTCCGGTGTCAAGAAAGCAGAAGCGTTTTTCAATATTGATAACCTGATGGATGCGGACAACATGACGATTCAACATCACGTGAATCAGGCAATCAAAGCGCATGGTATTATGAAACGCGATATTGATTACGTGGTAAAAGACGGCGAAGTGCTGATCGTGGATGAATTTACCGGCCGTTTAATGCTGGGACGCCGTTATAATGAAGGCTTACATCAGGCAATCGAGGCAAAGGAAGGCGTTCGGGTAGAACGGGAATCCAAGACGCTTGCGACCATCACTTTCCAGAATTTCTTCCGTTTATACGATAAGCTGGCAGGTATGACCGGTACCGCTTTAACCGAAGAATCTGAGTTCCGTGAAATCTATAAACTGGATGTTATTGAAATTCCGACTAATATGCCGGTAATGAGAAAAGATTGGGAAGATTCGGTATACAAGACTGAAAAAGCAAAATTCAATGCAGTAATTGATCAAATTATTGCTTGTCATGAAAAAGGACAGCCTGTATTGGTTGGTACGATTTCGATTGAGAAGTCTGAGCTGCTTGCTTCCATGCTGAAACAGCGTGGTATCAAGCATGCGGTTTTAAATGCGAAATATCATGAAAAAGAAGCGGAAATTATCGCGCAGGCAGGTAAAAAAGGTGCGGTCACCATTGCCACTAACATGGCGGGACGTGGTACCGACATTATGCTCGGCGGTAACGCAGAATATCTTGCAAAAGCGGAAATGCGCAAACTGGGCTACACCGATGAGCTGATTAATGAGTCTACTGCATTCGGCGAAACGGATAACGAAGAGATTCTGGAGGCAAGAGCAAAGTTTAAAGAACTCAATGCTAAGCATAAAGAAGAAATCAAGGCAGAGGCACAGGAAGTTTGTGAAGCGGGCGGATTGTTTATTATCGGTACGGAACGCCATGATTCCAGACGTATTGATAATCAGCTGCGCGGACGTGCCGGTCGTCAGGGCGACCCCGGTGAAAGCCGTTTTTATCTCTCACTGGAAGATGACTTGATGCGCTTGTTTGGCGGCGAACGGATTCAGAATTTGATGAATTCGCTCGGTATCGAGGAAGATCAGCCGATTGAAAACAAAATACTGACGAATTCCATAGAATCTGCACAGCGTAAAGTTGAGGGACGTAACTTTGGTATTCGTAAAAATGTTCTTCAGTTTGACGATGTTATGAATAAGCAGAGAGAACTGATTTACGGTCAGCGTAATAAGGTGTTAGACGGCGAAAATCTCAAGGATTATATTATGAATATGCTCCGGGATTCTATTACCGATACCGTTGGAGTTTATTTAAATGATACAGATGATCATGACAGTTGGAACATAAAAGGCTTACGAGATCACTTTCTTGGCTACATTACTGATGAGAACGATTTGGACTTTGAAGGTCAGGATTTGGGAATGGTTGAAAAGTCCGACATTACTAAGGATTTGGTAGATAAAGCAACAAAAATCTATGAGGAGCGCGAGGAAAAATTCGGCTCTGAGATCATGCGCGAGCTGGAGCGTGTTGTTTTGTTACGTAATGTGGATTCTAAGTGGATGGATCATATTGACGCAATGGAGGAATTACGTCAGGGCATTTCGCTGCGTTCTTACGGTCAGCGGGATCCGGTTGTTGAGTATCGTATCGAAGGTTTTGACATGTTCGATGAAATGATTGCGTCTATCAGAGAAGATACTATTAAAATGATGCTGACAGTACAGATTCGTACCGAAGAGGAACCTCAGCGTGAGCAGGTAGCGAAACCGACCGTAGAATCCCGCGGTGACGGCAATCGTTCGATTAAAAAAATGCCGGTGAGAAAGCAAAAGATAGGCGATAATGAGCCATGTCCATGTGGCAGCGGTAAAAAGTACAAAAAATGCTGCGGCATGAAAGAAGAATAACACAAATGAAAAATATCCCTTGCACGTTTTGTGCAAGGGATATTTTTATGCAGAGAATAAGCATTTGCATTATTCACCATTATAAAGTTCAGCGCAACTGAGACAGCGCGGATGCGTAAATTCCGGCCAGTATGGGTCACGGGCAGAACAGGGATATTGACAGCACCTTCCGTTTTGGTCACAGCATTCCCGTGTGCATCGACGATATTTTTCATAGCAAAAATAAGGAGAAGTTACCGCATTGTCCGACAAGGGAGCAGCACCTCCGCAACCGATTGTCAGTTGATTTGTATTCTCGCAGCAGTTGTTACAGGTATCCATATATGTCGTTCCTTTCTTACGTTTTGGTTGAAACATAATAAGATAATAGGTATCACAATAGAAAGCAAGTTTGCTTTCTCCTATATGATATGCATTCAAATAAAAAAATGTCTCTTAAAAACGTCAGGGATTTGTCAAATTGGCAGCATGGACAAGTACATTTTCGTCATATTCATGAAATCGCTGAATCTTTAATGGAACAGGTTGTTTTCGCAGTATTTGACAAAATTCACTGAAAAATATTTCTATAATAAAAAATAGTCAGATTAAAAGAATCCAAAGTATATTTTTTGTTATTCCACGACGGATTTGCTTTGCAAACCCTGTTTTGGTGCAGTGCAATGCATAAGTAGACAAAACGAAAAAATTGATTTATACATGCGGAAACGGCAAATTTTAAAAGGAATGAAATAAATATGGGAAATGTAATATACATAGATGTGCTGATTGTTTTAAATATTTTTATCAATTATTTTTTATTGTTGGCAACAACCTTCTTTTTGCACCAAAAACCAAAACGATGGCGGTTGGTCGTGAGTGCAGTGGTGGGAAGCTTGTTTTCACTGCTGATTTTTTTTGATAATATCCGATTTTTACTGATTACACTGATTAAATTGCCGTTGGCGGCAGTGCTTGTGCTGATTGCTTTCGGATATCATTCCAAATCACTGTACATAAAATCGGTTCTTAGTTTTTTTGCAGTCAATTTTATTTTTGGCGGCGTTATGATGGCGGTTTGGATGTTTATATCTCCCTCCGGTATGTATTTTAGAAACGGAACGGTTTATTTTAATATTTCTGCGCTGACTTTAATTGCCGGTACTTTGATTGCGTATTTCTTGATTCAGGTAGTTTCCTATCTGTTGGATAATCGTGTGAAAAAGACCGAACTGATGAATGTCGTCGTAGAAGCGGATGGAAAGCAGGTGGTCCTTTCCGGGTTTTGGGACACCGGAAATAAATTATCTGATCGCATCAGCGGGATGCCGGTAGTTATTTGCGAATTTTGCAGTATTAAAGAGTTGATTCCTTTGGAAATTCAAAATGTTTTCTTAACGAATTCGATAGACGGATTGGCTCGGTTGGAACAGCATGAATGGATACAACGAATCCGAATGGTACCTTTTCAGGTGGTAGACCATAGCGGAATGCTGACTGCTTTTCGCCCGGATCATTTCTATTTTATTTATAAAAACGGAAAAAAAAGCAAAGATAAAAAGGTACTGATCGGTGTTACTGATAGCCGGCTGTCACATGGGGAATATAATGCTATCCTGTCTACCACCTTAAAGGCATGATTATTGCTCATTGAAAAAGCATAATATTGTATTTGTTTTGCACTTAATATAACAAAGGGAGCAGAGGAAAATGAACATATTAATTGAGGGGAAAAAGGACAAAACATCAAATTGGTTTATTTTGTTTTTGGACAAAATGGGATTGATTAGTCAGATTCATTATATTAACGGGCCGGAAACGCTGCCGCCGCCGTTAAGTAAGGAAGAAGAACAGATCGTCTTTCAAAAATTGATGGAGAACGATGATGAAGCTAAGGAAGCGTTAATTGTACATAATTTAAGATTGGTGGTGTATATTGCCAAAAAGTTTGAATCAACGGGCATCGGGATAGAGGATCTGATTTCTATCGGGAGTATAGGACTCATTAAGGCAGTGAATACTTTCTGCCCGGCTAAGAATATAAAGTTGGCTACTTATGCGTCAAGATGCATTGAAAATGAAATATTGATGTTTTTAAGAAAGAGCACCCAGTATAAAAATGATGTTTCCATTGATGAACCATTAAATGTGGATTGGGACGGAAATGAATTACTTTTATCGGATATTTTGGGAACAGAGAACGACTGCATTAACCGAGATATTGAAGCAGAATCAGAAAGAAATTTGTTAAAAGCCTGCGTAGATAAGCTCAACAGCAGAGAAAAAATGATTATGCAGATGCGTTTCGGACTGGTGGATGGGGTGGAACGTACACAAAAGGAAGTGGCGGATTTGATCGGTATTTCGCAATCTTATATTTCCCGTCTGGAAAAGCGAATTATTAAGCATCTAAAGCGGGACATGGAGAAGTATATTACTTAATTGAAGTTCGTCGAAAGGCTATTGCTTTTCGACGGCTTTTTTGTTATGATAAAGGCAATTGGAATGAAATTGAAAGGAATGAATGATATGTCAAAAGGCAAAAAATGTTTTTTAGTTTTTTTCGTTCTTTTATTTGTATTCGGAATTTACATTGTTGTATATGGTATCATTCGATCACATAAAACAATATCGCCTGATAAGGCTTATAAAGCGACTTATAATAAGATTACTCATACAGTAAATGTTGAACATTTGCAATCCGGTACAGATAGTTATCTATCATGCGATGATGCTCGTTTTTCAGACTTTCGATGGTCATCGGACGGTAGATACCTTACGGTTACTCTGATAGACGGTGATGAATGCAGTCGAATGATAACTATTGATTTATTGAACGGTATCGGTTTTGATGGTATTGAAAGAAATGCATTCGAAAATACGGATGAAAAATTATTTTAAAAAAATTTTTTCTTGATGCAATAAAACAGCATTCCTCTGCATTATTATAGTGAAAGGACAAAAGATATGGTACATGTTTTGATGACTCTTGATACTGAATTTTCCGCAAAGTCGACGGTGGACGATACAGTCATTCAAGAGATTGCAAATGGAAATATGAATGCTTTTCATCGTTTATACGAAAATATTTCCCGCAGTGTGTACGGATTTGCTCTTTCTATTACCAAAAATACTTATGATGCAGAGGACGTTTTGCAGGATACTTTTTTGACAATTTACCGAAAAGCCGGAGATTACCAACTCCATGAAAAGCCTATGGCATGGATATTTACCATCGCGCGCAATTCCGCATTGATGAAGCTGCGTACGCCAAAAAAGGAAATCGGGCTGGAGGAATCTCAGGTGGAAAACAGTATTGCTTTTTCAAAAATTGAAGAGGCAGAAGCGAAAATAATGCTCCAAGCATTTCTTGATATGTTAAATGATGAGGAACGCCAAATTGTGATGCTTCATACGGTTTCCGGATTGAAAAACCGTGAGATAGCAGCGCTGATGGGAATTCCGCTCAATACGGTATTGTCAAAATATCATCGGGCAATAAAAAAGCTGAAAAACAGCATGAAGGAGGAGTTTGTAAAATGAACAAAAATATTCAAAAAAACCTCTCCGATGCGGTGCGTCAGATGATTCCGGATGATATGTATGAGCGCATTTCGCAAAACATTGTCCCTGATACGGAAAGGATAATGAATATGAATACGCCTGTTACGGTGAAAAAAAGCCCTATGAAATGGATTGGAATTGCAGTTGCTGCTTGCTTGTTGATTGTGTTTGGTACTCTCGGCGGCTTTTATTATTCGGGTAATATGATGGTTGATTCTATTGTGGATATTGACGTGAATCCCAGTATTGAAATTTTTACCAATAAAAAAGATAAAGTGCTGTATGTATCTGCGGTAAACGAGGACGCTGATAAAATTATTGACGGAATGAATCTGAAAAATGTAGATTTAAAGGTTGCCGTTAACGCAATTATCGGTTCTATGGTGCAAAACGGTTATTTAATTGACGACCAAAACGGTATTCTTGTTTCTGTTCAAAATGATGATACTCAGAAAGCATCTAAAATTCGCAATTTAGTGATATCAGACATTCAGAATTCCTTGGTGAATAATAATGTAACTGCGTCAGTAATTAATCAAACATTGACTGATATTGAAAAAGCGAAAGCTTTCGCTGCAGAAAATAACATTTCAATCGGGAAAGCGGTATTCGTGTGCAACTTGGCTGCAAAGGAGCCATCTTTGGATGCATCTGCGCTGGCTAAAATGAGTTTAAAAGAAATAGCAGCGTTGGTGGTTGAAAAAAATATTGATATTCGCGATATCGTAGATTATGATTCTGATGACAGCATCTGGGAAAATATCTCTGATGAGGTAGAGGATATCAATGATGAGGATGATGATAGGAGCGACAATCATTCAAACAATTCAGATGCGGTAATTACAATGGCTCAGGCAAAGGAAATTGCGCTTAAGGATGCAGGCGTTTCTGCTTCAGATGTTTCCTTTACCGAAGTAAAATCAGATACGTACAATGGACAAAAGATATATGAAATTGAATTTGTATATCAAAACACCGAATATGATTACGAAATTCATGCTATCACCGGAAAAATTATTTCATCGGAGAAGGAAAGTAAAAAGGATAGTGACGGTCAAATCGCGTCAAAGAATCAGAATACTTCTACTGATGCCTTTATTTCGGCATCAAAAGCAAAAGAGATTGCTTTAAAACATGCCGGTATTTCTGCTGCCGCTTTTATAAAAGCCGAACTTGATTGTGATGATGACGATGACATTCCAAAATACGAAATTGAGTTTTACAGCGACGCAACAGAATATGATTATGAAATTAACGCTAAAACCGGTGAAATTCTTCACTATGAATCGGAAACAGATGATTAACTTGTTGATAAAGCAGACTGAAATAATGATCCACTTGCACATGTAGCGGGTGGATCATTATTTGTATGAATAAAAATGTTCATACCTTCAATTATGAATTAGTAAAAGGTTTATAGTTTATTCATCATTGTGTTGGCGGATATGCTATAATAAGTATAAAAGTACGTTGTGCTTTTACATACATTGAATATATCGGATGATCAATGAAACAGAAAATGATTACAGGAGGAATGTCATATGTCGTTAGGGAAAATTTTAGTAGTAGATGATGATAAAAATATTTGCGAATTATTGCGGTTATATCTTGAGAAAGAGGGATATAATGTTATTTTATCCCACGATGGTTCTGAAGCGGTAGTCAAGTTTAATGCTTTGAGTCCGGATTTGATTCTGTTGGATGTTATGCTTCCCGGTTTAGATGGCTGGCAGGTTTGCAGAGAGATCAGAAAAAAATCTAACGTTCCGATTATTATGCTGACCGCAAAAGGCGAAACTTTCGACAAGGTGCTTGGGTTGGAACTCGGTGCCGATGATTATGTTGTAAAGCCTTTTGATACTAAAGAAATTATTGCCCGGGTAAAAGCTGTGCTTCGCCGAATTGATCAAAACAATGTTCCGGTGGAGAACAAAGAAGTTGTTTATGATAAACTCGTAGTGAATATGACACGATATGAACTTAAAGTAGACGGCAAGGTTATTGATACACCGCCGAAAGAATTGGAACTGCTGTTTCATTTGGCATCGAATCCCAATCGGGTATATACCAGAGATCAGCTGTTAGATGAGGTCTGGGGATTTGAGTATTACGGGGATTCCCGCACGATTGATGTTCATGTAAAACGGCTTCGCGAAAAGCTGGAGGGCGTATCTTCGCAATGGTCGCTGAAAACGGTTTGGGGCGTCGGCTACAAGTTTGAAGTTACAGAATAAATAGTTTTAACGAAATATTGCTCAGACACAGAATGACATATTGATGTTGTTTTGTGTCTGAAAGTATATTGCCGAAAGTGTTTTTGGCCTCGCTGCCAATATTTTAAAGCCAAACTCTATTTTACGATGGATGGAATCCTTGTTGACATGCCGGAAAGGATAGTCGGTGCAGATGAAAAAAAGTATATTTGCAAAGTATTTTACAATGTGTGCGACCTTTGTCTTAGTGAGTATCACTTTTTTAGGTGCTGTGTTAATGATCTTTGCTTCGCAGTATTTTAAAGATGAGAAATATAGGTTGTTGCAAGCGAATGCAGAAAAGGCTTTAGCGGCTACCTATAATACTTATAATGCTCAAACAAATGAAATTTCAGCAACAGAGTTGTTGCCTGTTTTTCGACTGTTGGCGTCTACCACCGAATCCAATTTCTTTTTAACCGACAAAAACGGGAAAACGCTTTTTTGCTCGGAAGGTTCTTCCTGCAATCACACAACCTATACGATTCCGGAGAAAATTTTAAATATTGCCGCTGAGGGCTCTTATAAAGAATTGGGCAAACTTGGGGGAGTCAACAAGGAACGCTATTTTACCGTTGGACTGCCGATGGTAAACGCTGATGGCTCAGTGGTAGGATATGTATTCGGAACGACAAATTCAAATGCGTTAAATCAATTTTTAATGGAATTACTAAAAATGTTTTTTGTTTCTTCTATTGCGGTTTTGATTTTAGCATTTGTGGTTGCTTATTTTGTCACCCTCAAAATGGTGCAGCCGCTTAAAAAAATGTCTGCTGTGGCGCAGCAATACGGCAGAGGGGATTTTTCTAACCGGCTGGAAATAGAGAGCTGCGATGAAGTCGGACAGCTTGCCATGACACTGAACAATATGGCGCAGTCCTTATCGGTCAGTGAGTCGATGCGGCGCAGTTTTGTCGCCAATGTATCTCATGAATTAAAAACGCCGATGACTTCAATCGGAGGATTTATTGACGGTATATTGGACGGCACGATTCCGAAATCGGAAGAAAAAAAATATTTGCGCATTGTGTCGGACGAGGTCAAGCGGCTTTCCCGGCTGGTACGCTCTATGCTGAACCTCTCCAGGATTGAAACAGGAGAAGCAAAGTTGGTTATCAAGCCATTTAACATTGTTGAATTGGCATGTCAGACCGTTTTTAATTTTGAGAAGGCAATTAATGATAAAAACATTGACATCAGAGGTTTGGATCATGATCGGGTATTAGTGGAAGCGGATGAAGATTTGATCCATCAGGTATTGTATAACTTGACCGATAATGCAGTAAAATTCGTCAATGAGGGCGGCTATATTCAATTTGACTATTCTTCGGATAGTAACAATGTTTATATCAGCGTAAAAAACAGCGGTCAAGGCTTGAGCAAAGAGGAAATTACCAAAGTTTTTGACCGGTTTTATAAATCCGACCGTTCCAGAGGGCTGGATAAAAACGGCGTAGGATTAGGGTTGTATATTGTGCGCACGATTGTTAATTTACATGGCGGCGATATTATGGTGAAAAGCGTTGAAGGGGAATACTGTGAGTTCGTGTTTAGTATTCCGATTCCAAAGCAGAGCAAATTCGGTCTTTCTTCCAAAAAAGTTAACAGCAAATCGGAATAAGTATTTATGATTCCTTTATCTTTCGTTAATATTTACACTGTAAAATAGTATCATGAAACAATATAGGAGGGTCTTGGACCATGGATGATTTTAAGGATTATAATGAACAGAAGGAAGAAAATTCAGAAACGTCGATTGACAGTTCTGCACCTGTGAGTGAAGAAAATATAGAAGCACAGGGTGTGGCTTCGGCGGAAAATACATCATCTATATCGGATTCTGCAAAAGACCCCGATGCTTCTGAGCCAAAGGTAGAAGTCCCTCAGACACCTCACTCGCAATGGGAAAATAACGGAGGACAGCAGGGATATTATCAGCAGCAGACATATTCTACATATCAACAGCCGAATGGATATCGTCCCCCGAATCATCCTTATCCGCCGGTGAATCAGTGGTCATCCGGTCAGCAATATCCGGGCGGCAATCAACAATATCAACAGTATCAGCAGCCTACCAATCAGCAGCCTCCGAAACAGGAGTATCAATGGAATGTTGCTAATTATGAAAATTCAGAAAAGCAGCAAAAACCGAAGAAAAATAAAGGGTTGATTATTTTTTCTGTTATTTTAGTAATTGCTTTGGTTTTCACTGCAGTTTCTTTTGTGATCTATGCGATGTTTAACGGTGGACAAGGGCTCTTAGCGGGCAACACGTCTTCTGCAGTTAACAGCGGACCGAATCTTGAAATCAACAGCCGCCCTGCTGAAAACGCAGAAAAAACAGAAGATGGATTGTTAACCGATACGGCAATTGCAAAAAAAGTAAAACCTTCGGTGGTCGGTATTGTCGTTTATGTAAATTCGGGACGGCAATATCAAATGTACGGTCAGGGCTCCGGTATTATCATGAGTACAGATGGTTACATTATTTCAAATGCACACGTTTTCATGACTGAAGAAGGAACTTTGGTTAACAGTATTCAGGTTTATTTGGATAACGAAGAGAGCTACGGCGCAGAACTGATTGGTATTGATGTCCGCTCTGATCTCGCAGTGATTAAAATTAAAGCGAATAATCTGACCAAGGCGGAGTTTGGAGATTCTTCCACAGTAGAAGTGGGTGAGCGCGTTTTAGCGATCGGCAATCCAAATGGTATGGAATTAGCAGGAAGTGTAACCGGAGGGATTGTTTCGGCAGTCAATCGGAACATTAAATCCAGCTCCAGCGGATTCAGCATGACTTGTATTCAAACAGATGCGGCAATTAATCCGGGCAATTCGGGCGGTGCACTTGTAAATGCTTACGGTCAGGTAATAGGTATTAATTCTTCTAAGATCGTTGCAAACGAATACGAAGGAATCGGTTTTGCAATTGCAATTAATGAGGCAAAGCCTATTGTGGATAGTTTGGTGGCAAACGGATTTGTAGCAGGCCGTGTAAAAGTCGGTATTACCTATCAGGAGATTGACAAATTTACCGCGGCGTTGAATGATGTTCCGATGGGATTGCAGGTTATGTCAATTGATGCTACCTTGGATGTCGCAAAAAGCGGGCTGCAGGTCGGAGATATTATTACTAAAATGGATGGTAAGGATACCATCACCACAGAAGATGTTACCGAGTTTTTAAGGACGAAAAAACCGGGTGAAACGGTGAAGATGACTGTATATCGGATCACAAGCCTGGGTAAATCATCTACGCTGACCATAAATGTAACGTTGGCAGAAGACAGAGGAACATCTATGACAAACAGTCAATCCGGTAATTAACGGGATGACTTCTGAAGTTTGAATCAGTAAGATTTTGATAAATAGTAAATATTAAACGGTAAAGAAAAAGCTCCTCTTGTTGAAGTAAGAACAAGAGGAGTTTTTTTATCGGAATTTGCTTTACCAATTGGTTACAATATAGTTTGCTTTGTTTACAGTAACAAGATCGTTTTCCAGTTCATCTATGGAATCGGACGCCTTGTATCCGGAATAGGCAGAGGTAGAGGAATTAAGCAATATACCTTCGTTTGAGATTCCGGCATTAGTGAACTCAACTGCGACATAACCGGTACGCTTGCCGAATTTTTCTGGATTGGAGGAATATTTGCCGGCTTGCATGTTAATATCTACTTTATAAACAATGACAAGCCTGTTATAAGTGCTGTAATAGCTGTCAGTATTTTTCACACTGAGAACATAACCTTTTACCAGTTGCGGTGTGCCGACTGTCGGGTTTTCTCCGCCATAAACTGCTTCTCCGAATTGATTGAAAATGCTTTCAGCTCTGCTTGCCAGAATAGCATCAATTCTGTCCTTGAATTCTTTTTCAAATGCTATTTTGTTTTCCGCTGAGAGAGTCGTTTTGTCATCCAGGTAATATGAGAGACCGCTGACCTGATATTCTTTTGTGGTCGCGGTGACGACATAACCGTTTTCGATTGCATAATCTTCATTATAGGAAGCAGTCACAACGATGGTGTCTCCGTTTTTCAGTTTGCTTTTTTTATCAACAGAGTAGCTGATGCGGCGGATAAAGTCATCACCGTTGTTGTTGTTAACCGTTACTTTTCCGTTCGGAGATATGCCGGTAAACGTCAATTCTAAATCAGCAAACGGATCGATTTTTTTACCATCCTCCAAGCCGCTGACTTTTAATTTAATTGTTGTGTTTTTGACTTTAAACTTTAATCTTTTCGCAAGATCTTTATTATATGTAAAAGTAAGTTCAATAGTATCTCCGTTGGAAATGCTTTGCGTTTTGGAAAGCTTTCCATCTATATCAGAAAAGAAAGCATATGCGCTCAGAGCAGAATTCAATGAAGTTTCGGCTTTGATTTTTCCTTCTGCGCTTAATGCTGTATACGGATCAACTGTTTCGGAAATGCTTGCTTTGGCATAACCGTTAAAGCCTTTGACATTGATTTCGTAATATTTGCTCATATCCACGGTGGTTTGGCCCAGAGAAGTAATTGCAAAAATTGCAATACAGATAAAAGCGATAAAAGCAACAGCAGCCGCTCCGATAATAATAGGGAGATATTTTTTGTTGAATTTCGCAGCGACGGCATTACCCGGGACTGTGCCGACTTGCTGATAGGTCACATTCGGCTGTTGTTGATATCCTTGATTTATCGGCTGTTGATAGGCTGCATTCGGTTGTTGTTGATATCCTTGATTTATCGGCTGTTGATAGGTTACATTCGGTTGTGACTGATATCCCGGTATCGCCTGTTGGGAATTATTTGCGACAGGCGGTATTGGGGGGGCGGCACTTGTCTGTTGTTCCTGAGCGGGATAATCATTTTTTTCCGGTACGGGAATTTGAACATTACCATTGTTGTTTAAATTTTCGTCCATAAAAATCACCATTCCTTTTGAAATTGCTTTTTGTCCGTGATATTTGCTCCTAAAAAGTACACTTTTATAATATATTAAAAAACGTCAAAATTCAAGATAAATTTACAATGAAAAACGTTTTCCTATCATTATCGTTACAAAATGATATAAATTGAGAATAAAGGTAGTTCTTTCATGTATTTTTTATCAGTACCTAAAACAGTTTAATCAAAAAATATGAAAAAAGTATTTACAAAGAACATATGTTCTTGTATAATAGTAGTGGAGATGTTGTGTCAAAAAAGATATGTGTTATTTTTCGAAAAATGTTGTAATAACAGGGTGCGATAACCTGTTCCTTTATAGGAATACTGATTTTAGAAAGGAAGCGCGATGAAATGGATGTATTTGATAAGCTGCAAATATTAGCAGAATCGGCAAAATACGATGTGGCGTGTACTAGCAGCGGAGCTGATCATAGCTCTGAAGGAGGTCGGATCGGCAACGCAGTTGCTTGCGGAATCTGTCATAGTTTTTCTTCAGACGGACGATGTATTTCACTGTTAAAGGTGCTGCAAAGCAACGCTTGTGTTTATAACTGCAAATATTGTGTCAATCGGGTTACTAACGATACCCCTCGCGCTACTTTTACCCCGCGCGAACTTGCCGATTTAACAATGAATTTCTATAAACGAAACTATATTGAAGGGCTTTTCCTTAGTTCCGGTATTATCAAGAATCCGGATTATACCTGTGAAAAAATGATTGAAACACTTCGGATTTTGCGGGAAGAATATCTCTTTGCAGGATATATTCACGCGAAAGCGATACCCGGTGCGGATAATTTGCTGTTGACGAGGTTAGGACAGCTCGCAGACCGTATGAGCGTGAATATTGAACTTCCATCTCAAAAAAGTTTGGCACTGCTGGCTCCGGATAAATCAAAAACGGCGATTTTGCGCCCGATGGGGCTGATTCGGGAAAAGATAACCGAAAATAAATCGGATATGGTGCGATATCATCACACACCGAAATTTGCTCCTGCCGGTCAAAGCACGCAAATGATTGTCGGCGCAACGGAGGATACCGATTATAAAATATTAAATCTTTCGGAAGCGCTGTACAAAAAATACGGCTTGAAAAGGGGGTTTTATTCCGCCTATATACCGGTTGTCAGCAGTCCGCTGTTGCCGGCTGTACAGACAAAACCGCCGTTGCTGCGAGAACATCGGCTCTATCAAGCGGACTGGCTGCTGCGGTTTTACGGCTTTACGGCAAGCGAGTTGCTGGACGAACAGCATCAGAATTTTAATCCTTATGTGGATCCCAAATGTAACTGGGCACTAAATCATATGGATTTGTTCCCGGTTGAAGTAAATCGAGCACCGCTGGATGTTCTGCTGCGCGTACCGGGAATCGGCGTTACCAGCGCGAAGAGAATTGTAACAGCAAGGCGGGTATCTGCCATTGATTTTTCAGGATTAAAAAAGATCGGTGTTGTATTAAAGCGTGCACAATATTTTATTACTTGCCGGGGAAAAATGGCAGAAGGACTTTGTATTACTCCCGACGCGGTGCTTCGTTCTCTGATTTCTGACAAATGCCGTGAGATGTTACCGCAGCAGGGAGAGCAACTTAGCTTATATCAAAGCGATATTACAAGAGAGGATGTTACACAATGTCTGACCGGTCAGTTGTAGTGTATTTATACGACGGCTCTTATGAGGGGCTTTTGTCCTGCGTTTTTGAAAGCTTTGCCAGAAAAGAAAATCCGATTGAGATATCGGTTCAAGATACGATTCAAACTTCATTTTATCCTACCAGAAATATTGATACCGATTTATCGAAAGCAGAACGTGTTAAAAAAGGAATTTGTACCAAAATGTCTAAAGAGGCGTATGAGCTTGTTCAGCTAGGTTATTTTACCTGTCATCCCCAGAAAGAAAAACTGATATTGGAATTTATTCGTATTGGAATGCAATGTGGCAGAAAAGTGCTGTCAATGCTTACTGACGATACGGTTCATTGTTTGTTTAAAGCGGTAAAGCATTTGACCGGAGAAAGTCATCAGTTGAAAGGATTTGTACGATTCTCCGTTTATGAACGAATAATGGCTGCAGTGATAGAACCTAAAAATTTTGTCTTGCCGCTTTTGGCGCCTCATTTTTGCGACCGATATGCGAATGATGCGTTTATGATTTATGATAAAACGCACCTGTCAATGTTGTTTTATAAACCATACGAGTTTGCCATTGTTCCGGTGGAGGACTATTGTGAGCCGGATGCCGACGAAGAAGAGCTGTTTTATCGAAGGCTGTGGAAAAATTATTATGACTCTATTGCGATTGAAAGCAGGTATAATCCCCGGTGCCGGATGTCCCATATGCAGAAAAGATATTGGACTCATCTCACCGAAATGAATCCATGTTTGTCAACGGAGCCGATAAAATCCGAATCCATCGAAAGGTTAGCCGAAAAGAATGCTTTGAAAGGGGATGAATCTAAGATGTCGCATAACGGTGTCGCTTGTCAACCCCAGGGGAATGCTTGAAATATCTGATGGACTAATCAGGCAGAAATTCATTGATTGAAACGGAGAAAAATGCTCTGTGAGTGGTTGTTTTTTCTGATACTGCATATAGGAGAGAGAAACATATCATTTATATCAAAAAAGAGGACATGGTTACATCTTTTGCCTGTTTTTTGTGTAACGGTGCTTTCATTTTTTCACTGATCCACTTCATCTCACTTTTAGTGATACATTTCATTAGAATTAACAGAAGAAAATAACCGGCGCAGAGAAATAAAATGGAAAAAATAAGATTCAGCCAGATATGCAGTCCGCTGGGAATCAAAAAACGAAATACTCCTTTGAATAACAGGGCGGAAAGCAATGCTCCGAAACAGGGCTTCAGAAGCCATTCCATCATCCGAAAGGAGATTGTTGTGACTTTCAGCAATCGCGCAATGCTGGATAGAGAGGTGTACATATTGCTTAAATACATGATCACGATGAAACCGTATAGCCCGCGATAGGGGACAATCAAAAAGATCAAAATAATGCGCATCACCGAATCCACCGTGTTGTATTTCAAGCTGCTGAATTGCTCATTCAGTCCGCGTAAAATTCCTGATACAACGATTTCCAGATACATAAACGGACATAACGGCGACAGCATTGCAAGCATACGGCCTACTTCGGCACTGTTGTATAAAGCGATTCCGATTTCATGTGAAAAAGTAATGAATACGGCAACGATCAAGATTGAAACAACCAATGTGATTTTTATGACGCGATTTAGGGTATGATTAACTCTTTTGATGTTGTTGACCGAGATCGAACGCGAAATTTCAGGGACAAGGCT